>ENA-ORCP01000909-ORCP01000909.1-human-gut-metagenome-genome-assembly--contig:-NODE-909-length-26275-cov-62.948240_pt1 | contig 26275 bp, 22 predicted proteins | sample MGYA00242990_ERZ507991 | MGnify/ENA primary metagenome ERZ507991 (study PRJEB26167, sample SAMN06115496) | human gut metagenome | host: Homo sapiens | place: China:Henan | collected 2015-05-07... | reverse complement strand
TTCATTAACTTCTTTTACTGTCAAGTTAACTAATTGTTCTGCAAAAGCTTTCAAATCTGCCATTTTTGTATGATTTTTAATTGTTTAAATACTAAATAAATTGATATAATTCTTTTTCCGAAATTTACGCTTCGGGACGTTCACCAAGAGTCTTGAGAACTCCGTGGAGGGTGTTACCACCTGATTGCAGAGCAGAAATAACATTCTTGGCCGGTGACTGCAGCAATGCAACGATATCGGCAATAACTTCATTCTTACTCTTGATACTTACGAGAGCATCCAACTGGTCAGCACCAACATAGAAGCTTTCTTCTGCATATGCAGCCTTCAGTCCGGGAATACCGTTCTTAGCCTTATCTTTGATCAACTTGGCCGGAGCGTTAGCAACGTTGCTGAACATTACGGCAGTTGTACCTTTCAGAGAACCATAAAGCGGAGAAAAGTCTTCTTCCAGGCTCTCCAATGCCTTGTGAAGCAATGTATTCTTAACTACCATCAATTTGATGTCAGCCTTGAAACATTCTCTTCTCAACATGCTGGTTGTAGCAGCATTCATGGCAGTGGTATCCACCAAATAGAAGTGACCGTATTCCTTCACTGTAGCAGCAATCTGCTCAATAATCGTACTTTTATCTTCCTTTCTCATTATTACTCCGTTTTATTAGATTTCTTCTACTGTTTTCGGGTCAATCTTGATGCCCGCACTCATCGTGCTAGAAAGATAAATACTCTTAATATATGTACCCTTGGCTGCAGTCGGTTTCAATTTATTCAAAGTAGAGATGAATTCTTTCGCATTGTCGCGAATTTGCTCAGCGCTAAATGAAACTTTACCGATAGAAGTATGAACAATACCGCTCTTGTCAACCTTAAAGTCGATCTTGCCTTGTTTTACTTCTCTTACAGCTTTAGCAACATCCATAGTTACAGTGCCACTCTTGGGGTTAGGCATCAATCCACGAGGACCGAGCACACGACCGAGTGCACCAATCTTACCCATGATGGACGGCATAGTGATAATCACATCAATATCAGTCCATCCACCTTTGATCTTTTCAATATATTCGTCAAGACCAACATAGTCAGCTCCGGCTTCTTTTGCAGCAGCTTCAGCATCTGGTGTACAAAGCACCAAAACGCGTACAACCTTACCAGTACCGTGAGGAAGTGATACAACACCTCTCACCATCTGGTTGGCCTTACGCGGGTCAACGCCCAAACGTACGTCGATATCCAGAGAAGCGTCAAACTTGGTATAAGTGATTTCCTTTACCAACTGAGCAGCTTCCTTGAGAGAGTATGCTTTCCCTGCTTCAATTTTTTCTGCAGCCAACTTTTGATTTTTTGTCAGTTTACCCATTCTAATTGAAGTTTATTAATTATTAACCGGGAACTCCCCTTTTACAGCGATACCCATACTTCTAGCTGTACCGGCAACCATTTTCATGGCAGCTTCTACAGTGAAACAGTTCAAGTCAACCATTTTGTCCTGAGCAATCGTACGAACCTGTTCCCAAGTAATCTCAGCAACTTTCTTACGGTTAGGCTCAGCAGAACCACTCTTTTGCTTCGTCACTTCCAACAACTGGATAGCCACGGGAGGAGTCTTGATTACAAAATCGAAAGACTTGTCTGCGTAGTAAGTGATAATCACAGGAAGAATCTTTCCTGCTTTGTCTTGGGTTCTGGCGTTGAATTGCTTGCAAAACTCCATGATATTGATACCCTTGGAACCCAATGCAGGTCCTACTGGGGGTGATGGATTTGCCGCGCCTCCTTTAATCTGTAATTTGATTAGTCCAGCAACTTCTTTAGCCATTTTCTAATTGATTTATATATATAAACATTAATGAAGAATACTACAGCGTAACACCTGCACTATTCTTTTTCAACTTGCATAAAGCCCAATTCGAGCGGAGTCTTCCGTCCGAATATCTTGACCATGACCTTCAGTTTCTTCTTCTCGGTGTTCACTTCTTCAATGATTCCACTGAATCCACTGAACGGACCGTAATTCACCTTTACAGTCTCGCCGACTACATACGGGATACTCAAGTCTTCACCTGATTCCTGCAATTCGTCGACCGTACCAAGTATACGATTCACTTCCGACTGTCTCAGAGGTACGGGTTTTTCCGAACCACCCAAGAACCCTATCACATTAGGAGTATTTCTCAGATGATGAGCAACCTCACCCACCAGAGCAGCCTCCACCAAAACGTAACCAGGGAGATAACTTCTCTCTTTCACAATTTTCTTACCATTGCGAACCTGATATACCTTTTCGGTAGGAATCAATACCTGAGATACGTAATCACCAAGGTCGCTGTTTTTAATATCAGCTTCAAGGTATTCCTTTACCTTAGCTTCTTTTCCGCTAATAGCACGCAAAACGTACCATTTCTTTTCAATCTCAGACATTTCTCCTTACTTTTAATGTGGATAAACAAATTCCATCAGATGCTGGAAACAGAAGTCCATCGCAAATACTACCACTGCAATTAGTAGGGAAGCATATAAAACAACTACTGCACTGTTAGTAAGTTCAGAATACGTAGGCCACGACACTTTATGAACAAGTTCGTCGTAAGTTTCTTTAAAATAAGCTACAATCTTCTTCATTTCAAAAATATTAGCACGGGAGGAGAGGCTCGAACTCCCGACACCCGGTTTTGGAGACCGGTGCTCTACCAACTGAGCTACTCCCGTTTGTACATAATCAGTTCCCGATGTATACCGGGAACTGATTAAGATTATATTGGTTATTAGTCAAGAATTTCAGTAATCTGACCAGAACCGACTGTACGACCACCTTCACGGATAGCGAAACGCAAACCTACGTTCAATGCTACCGGGTAGATCAGTTCCACAGTGATTTCTACGTTATCACCAGGCATTACCATTTCAGTTCCTTCCGGAAGAGTGATTTCACCTGTACAGTCCATAGTACGCAGATAGAACTGAGGACGGTATTTGTTGTGGAACGGAGTGTGACGGCCACCTTCTTCTTTCTTCAAAACGTAGATAGAGGCTTTGAACTTAGAGTGAGGTTTAATTTGACCGGGCTTACAAAGAACCATACCACGTTTGATTTCGTTCTTGTCGATACCACGGAGCAACAAACCTACGTTGTCACCAGCTTCACCCTGATCCAGCAACTTGCGGAACATTTCAACACCAGTTACAACTGACTTCTTGTCTTCACCCAAACCAAGGATTTCAACTTCGTCACCTACATGGATAACACCAGCTTCGATACGACCAGTAGCTACAGTACCACGACCAGTGATTGAGAATACGTCTTCAACCGGCATCAAGAACGGTTTGTCAATATCACGTGGAGGCAGAGGAATCCAAGTGTCGCAAGCATCCATCAGCTCCATAACCTTCTCTTCCCACTTTTCAACGCCATTCAACGCACCAAGAGCAGAACCCTGGATGAACGGAGTGTTGTCGCCGTCGAATTCGTAAGCTGAAAGCAGTTCACGCATTTCCATTTCAACGAGTTCCAACATTTCAGCGTCGTCTACCATATCACACTTGTTCATGAATACAACCAGTCTCGGTACGTTTACCTGACGAGCCAGCAAGATGTGCTCACGAGTCTGAGGCATCGGACCATCAGTAGCAGCAACTACGATGATAGCACCGTCCATCTGAGCAGCACCAGTTACCATGTTCTTTACGTAGTCGGCGTGACCCGGGCAGTCTACGTGAGCGTAGTGACGGTTAGCTGTTTCATACTCTACGTGAGAAGTGTTGATAGTGATACCTCTTTCCTTTTCTTCAGGAGCGTTATCGATAGAATCGAAAGAACGCAATTCAGAAAGACCTTTCTTTGCCAACACTGTAGTGATAGCAGCTGTCAACGTGGTTTTACCGTGGTCAACGTGACCAATTGTACCAATGTTTACGTGAGGTTTGGTACGTTCGAATTTCTCTTTAGCCATAGCTTTACTTGTTATTTATTTGATTAATAATCAGCTTTTACATCTTTGTGAGCTGTTACCGGGACTTGAACCCGGGACCTCTTCCTTACCAAGGAAGTGCTCTACCGCTGAGCTATAACAGCAAGGAGAATAAGAGTTGTGGGCAAAGATGGATTCGAACCACCGAAGGCGTAAGCCAGCAGATTTACAGTCTGCCCCATTTGGCCACTCTGGTATTTGCCCCTACATTATAAAAAGAACTCTCTTCCTTACTAAATCATCGCAGAGTAAACTTTACCCGGACGATTTCCGTTTTCATATCATCTCCATCTCGTGAAGAAAGACTCATTCCGCTCATCCTCGAGCGAGCCTCTTGTCGGATTCGAACCAACGACCCCGAGATTACAAATCACGTGCTCTGGCCAACTGAGCTAAAGAGGCAAGCTAAAAAATGCAACCGTAACGTTCATAGTGTGAGCGAAACGGCTGCAAATTTAGGCATTTATTTTTTACCCGCAAAATTTTAGCGGAAAATTATTTGCTCCGTTGCTTTTCCTTGTACTTAACCAGCTGTTTTTCCAAAGCTTCCAGACATAAATCCACTGCTTCTTCAAACGTATCACAAACCTTGTTTGCATAAAGCTCGCCATTGGGAACCAATACTTTCACTCCGGCTTCTTTATTTTCGGCTGTTTCTGGTTTTACTACCTTTAATGACACCTCTACTTTCTTTATATCGTCGTAAAATTTCTCCAACTTAGCAACTTTCTTTTGAACGAAAGACTGCAATTGCTCTGACGCATCAAAGTGAATCGATTGAATTCTTACTTCCATACTTACCTCCTTTTTACTTTAGGCTCGGGGATGAGCCTGATTATACACTTTTTTAAGCTCTTCAAAAGTAGTATGCGTATAAACTTCCGTTGTCGCCAGACTCTCGTGTCCGAGGAGCTCTTTTATCGAGCCTAAATCAGCACCATTGTTCAGCATAGCCGTTGCAAAGGTGTGCCTCAGCACGTGGGGACTTCTTTTTTTTACAGTCACTACCTTCGAAAGGTTTCGTTTCACAAGGCATGCTACGATACCGCGGTAAAGCCTCTTTCCATTCTTCCGGACAAAAAAAGCATCCGAGCGAACCGGAACAGCTTCATTCCGCACATTGACATATTCCCGCATCGAGCGTCCCAGCTCCTCATCGAAAGGTATAAGACGTTGCTTATTCCGTTTTCCCGTCACTTTAACGAGAGAAGCCGAAAAATCAACATCCTTATCATCCAACCCTATCAATTCTGAAAGTCGCATGCCAGTAGCATAAAACATTTCAATAATCATATGGTCGCGACACCCTTCAAAACCTTCACCAAAGTCCATATCATCCAGCAACCTATTCATCTCACCTTCTCTCAGAAATACCGGAAGCGGCTTTTTCTTCTTGGGCCCCGTCACTTTCCGCAACGGATCTACCGCGACCTCGCCTCTCCTCAAAAGGAATTTATAGTATGTCCGGATAGAACTCAGCTTTCGGTTTATCGTATTAGAAGCAAGTCCTTTGTCCATCAAGGAAGCAATCCATTCACGAACAAGTTCCGCATCTACATCCGACGGAGTCAAGTCTCCCAACATTTCTTCTCCAAACCTCTGCAGTTCAAGAATATCTGCCCGATAGTACTCAACCGTACCTTTGGAATAGTTCCGCTCGTACAGAAGATAGTCAAGAAAAGAATCTGTCAACAACATATCGCTACATATCTAAAATCATGCAACGAATGTATGAAAAAGAATTCAATAATTCAAAGGAATTTACGAATTATTAATCTTCTACTTGCTGAAGTTGTTGAACGTAAACAGCACGTTCTTTCTTAAGTCTTTTAGTCACAGACGGTTTATCGAACTGTTGTCTGCGTCTCAATTCCTTAACTGTGCCAGTTTTTTCAAACTTTCTTTTGAATTTCTTCAGCGCTTTTTCAATGTTTTCGCCTTCTTTTACAGGTACTACAATCATTTTCTTTTAATTAAATGTTAATGGTTTAAAAATCTCACGATCAAATTGAGCGGCAAAATTACACATACTTTCTTTATTCACAAAACTTTCTGCAAAAAAATTACCAATGATTCCTAATTATCAAACGAATGAGCAAAGGGAAAGATGTTTTTATTGAGCCAATCCGCTAAAATCCGTGAAGCATGGCAAATTTTTAAAAGAGAATGTGTAACTTTGAAAGCAGAGAATGGAGAGATTATAAACTCATTTACACGCCTACTTAATTACATTTATTAAAAATATGGCTCAGACAATCAATCAACGTATAGATGCTCTACGGGCATTGTTAAAAAGAGAAGGCATAGACGCTTTCATTATCCCCAGTACCGACCCGCACCTAAGCGAGTACGTAGCACCGTACTGGAAATCAAGAGAATGGATATCAGGTTTTACCGGTTCGGCAGGCACGGTTGTGATTACCACCGACAAGGCGGGACTGTGGACAGATTCCCGCTATTTTCTCCAAGCCGAGCAGCAGCTGGAAGGCAGCGGCATCGACTTATACAAGGAAATGTTGCCCGAAACGCCCAGCATCCTCGATTTCCTGCGGGAGAACCTTACAGCGAATTCAGTTGTAGGCATAGACGGAAAGGTATTTTCCACCACACAAGCCATAGCCCTGCAAGAGAATTTGGCAAAAAACGATATCACCGTGAAGAGCATTGCCGACCCGATGAATGAGATATGGACAGACCGCCCTCCCATGCCCGAAGCACCCGCCTTTATCCACGAGATGAAATACGCCGGGAAAAGCTGTCCGGACAAACTGGCTGATATCCGCCGGGAAATGAAGAAAAGCGAAACAGACGTATTATTGGTGTCGGCATTGGACGAGATAGCATGGGCACTCAACATACGCGGCAACGATGTGCATTGCAACCCCGTAGTAGTGAGCTACCTGATAATCAACGAACAAGAAACACACTTCTTCATCCAGCCCGAGAAAGTAACGGAAGAGCTTTCAGCCTATCTGGAAGAAGCCGGCGTCACCATCCATGCTTATGGGGACACCGAATCCTTTGTGACAAGAATACCGGACGGCAGCATCATGCTCGACATGGGAAAGACGAATTATGCCGTTTATTCCGCCCTCCCCCCTTCCTGCCGGGTACTTGACGAGCGCTCACCGATAGCCTTGCTGAAAGCGGTCCGCAATGACCGGGAAATAGCCGGCATCCACGCAGCCATGCAACGCGACGGAGTGGCACTGGTGAAGTTCCTGAAATGGCTGGAGGAGGCCGTTCCCGCAGGCAACGAGACAGAAATCAGCGTAGACAAGAAACTGCACGAATTCCGTGCCGCACAACCACTCTACATGGGAGAAAGCTTCGACACCATTGCCGGGTACAAGGAACATGGAGCCATCGTACACTACGAAGCCACTCCGGAAACGGACGTGCCATTGAAACCCGAGGGATTCCTGCTGCTGGACTCGGGTGCGCAATACCTGGACGGCACTACCGACATCACCCGCACCATCGCACTGGGGGAACTGACCGAAGAAGAGAAGACGGACTACACCCTGATACTGAAAGGACATATCGACCTTGCCATGGCTGTCTTCCCGGAAGGTACGCGAGGAGCGCAACTGGATGTACTGGCCCGCATGCCGATATGGCAACACCACATGAACTTCCTGCATGGTACCGGGCACGGCGTAGGCCATTTCCTCAATGTGCACGAAGGTCCGCAAAGCATCCGCATGAATGAGAATCCGGTAACCCTACGGCCGGGAATGGTCACTTCCAACGAACCGGGCGTTTATAAAGCCGGCAGTCATGGAATACGCACGGAAAATCTGGTGCTGACCGTGAAGGACGGTGAAGGCATGTTCGGAAATTACCTGAAGTTCGAAACCATCACCCTCTGCCCCATCTGCAAGAAAGGTATCATCAAAGAGATGCTGACGGCAGAGGAAACGGCATGGCTGGACAACTATCACCAGCATGTATACGAGACACTTTCGCCAAGCCTGAACGAAGGAGAACGGGAATGGCTGAAGGAAGCATGCAGTAACCTAACTACTAATCACTAAAAAAATGGCATTAATAAAATCAGTAAGAGGATTCACTCCCGAAATCGGGGAGAATTGTTTTTTGGCGGACAATGCGGTTGTCATTGGCGACGTCAAGATGGGACGGGATTGCAGCATCTGGTTCAGTACCGTGCTACGGGGTGACGTAAACTCAATCCGCATCGGGAACGGGGTAAACATCCAGGATGGAAGCGTGCTCCACACCCTGTACGAGAAATCGACCATAGAGATAGGAGACCACGTATCCGTGGGACACAACGTGACCATCCACGGAGCCACTATCAAGGACTATGCTTTGGTAGGGATGGGGTCCACCATCCTTGACCACGCAATAGTGGGCGAAGGGGCTATTGTCGCCGCCGGTTCCCTAGTATTGAGCAATACGGTCATCGAGCCGGGAAGCATTTGGGGAGGAGTCCCCGCCAAGTTCATCAAGAAAGTGGACCCGGAGCAGGCCAAGGAGCTGAACCAGAAGATTGCACACAACTATCTGATGTATTCCGACTGGTACAAATAAAGGGAGGCAAGGCGCCCCCAAAAAGCAGGGCGATAAAGGGATGCCATTCCATCACCTTTACCGCCCTATCGCTTTTATCACTCTTTACTTTTCTAAAAGTTTATCATACTCATTATCTTATCTGTTGCACCGGCATTGCTGGTCACATAATTGCTTGCATTCATGCCTGATTCGCGCAAGAAGACTTCATCTGTCAGCATACGGTCGAGCAAAGTTTTCAGTTCCTCATAATCCTTCACCGAGAAAGCGCCTTTTGCCTCCAGCAACTGGATGGCCTCCTGGAATTTCTGATACTTCGGTCCGAAAATCACCGGAATGCCATAAACTGCAGCCTCAAGGGTATTGTGGATTCCCACCCCGAAACCACCTCCGATATAGGCAATCTCGCCATAGCGGTAGATGGAAGAGAGCAGCCCGAAGCAGTCGATAATCAGGCAGTCGGCCTTACGGACATTCTTCTCATCGGCACGGGTATAGCGCACGTAGGGGCGTTTCAGTTTACGGATAATCTCTACCAAATGGTTCTCGTCGATAACGTGCGGAGCGATAATCAACTTCACCTCCGGATGCTGGTTGAAGTATTCAATAAACAAATCCTCGTCCGGCTGCCAGGAACTTCCTGCCACGAAAGTCATCGTGTTGTTCTTGAAAAGCTCCACCAAAGGCAGATGTTTGGCCTCCTCACGAATCTGCAGCACACGGTCAAAACGGGTATCCCCCACCACCGTGACACGGCTGATGCCTATCTTCGCCAGATAGCGTTTGGAGCGTTCATTCTGCACAAACAAATGGTCGAAGTCGCGCAGCACATGTCTGTACGTACCGCCATACCACTTGAAGAATACTTGTCCGCGACGGAAAATGGAAGAAATGCTGTACACCGGAATACGGCGCTTGTGCAGTTCGTCCAGATAGTTCTTCCAGAACTCGTACTTGATGAAGAATGCCATGCAGGGATTCACGATATCCAGGAACTTCTTCACATTGCGGGGCTTGTCGAAAGGCAGGTAACAGACAACGTCTGCCCCCCTATAATTCTTGCGGACCTCATAGCCCGAAGGTGAGAAGAAAGTCAGCAAAATACCGTAATCCGGATATTTGGCACGAATTTTCTCAATCAACGGCCGTCCCTGCTCGAACTCCCCCAAAGAAGCGGCATGGAACCATATATAGCGCACATCCTTCTCCAACTGCTGCCGGAGAAGTTCATAGACCACCCAGTGTCCCTTCATCATCTTTCGGGGCTTACGGCTAAATGGAGCAGCCAGATGCACCAGAATATCGTAGATGGCTATTGCCAAGTCATATAGCATACTATATGGATTAAGGATGAAGAAGATTTATTCACTTTAAAGCATCAACAGCACACTGTATACGGGCCAACGTCTCTTCCTTGCCAATCAGCTCGGTAATGTCGAACATGTGCGGGCCTTTACACTCGCCCACCACTGACAAGCGGAAGGCATTCATCACATTTCCCATGTGATAGCCACGCTCAGTAATCCAACCAATCACAATATCTTCGGAAGGCTTGGAGGAGAAATCCCCGATACCGCGCAACACATCCATCAATTCGGTCATGATGCGGGGAGTATCTTCCGACCAACGCTTCTTCACATCCTTTGCCGCATATTCCGTGGGGGCTACGAAGAAGAAACGGGTCTGGTCCCACAGTTCCTTTACGAAGTTGACGCGCCCCTTCACCAGTGAAACCACTTTCGTAAGGAACTCGTCGCTATAGTTGGAGGCGTCTATGCCGTTGGATTCCAGCACCGGTCTGAAAAGACAAGCTATCTCCGCATCCGGTTTCATCATGATGTACTCATGGTTGAACCAGATACCTTTCTTATAGTCGAATTTGGCACCCGACTTGCTGCAATGGCTCAAATCAAACAATTTCACCAATTCATCCATAGACATCAGCTCCTGGTCATTGCCCGGATTCCAGCCCAGCAGAGCCAGGAAATTAATGACCGCTTCGGGCAGATAACCAGATTCGCGGTAACCTGAAGAGACATCTCCCGACTTGGGGTCATGCCACTCCAACGGGAAAACCGGGAAGCCCAAACGGTCGCCGTCACGCTTACTCAATTTGCCGTTACCCTCGGGCTTCAGCAACAAGGGCAAATGGGCAAAGGCAGGCATGGTATCCTCCCACCCAAAGGCACGGTAGAGCAATACATGCAACGGTGCGGAAGGCAACCATTCCTCACCACGTATCACATGGGACACTTCCATCAAATGGTCGTCCACAATATTGGCCAGATGGTAAGTAGGAAGTTCATCTGCCGATTTATAAAGAACCTTGTCATCAAGAATGGAAGAGTTTATCACTACTTCCCCACGAATCAGGTCGTTCACATGCACATCTTCGTTCGGCTCTATCTTGAAACGCACCACGTACTGCTTGCCGGCAGCAATCAGCGCATCTACCTCTTCTTTAGGAAGGGTCAGTGAATTGCGCATCTGCATGCGGGTAGAAGCATCGTACTGGAAATTCGCAATCTCCGCACGCTTCGCTTCCAGCTCCTCAGGAGTATCGAAAGCGATGTAGGCTTTTCCGGTCTCCAGCAGAATCTTAACATACTTCTTGTATATTTCCCGACGTTCCGACTGACGGTACGGACCATGGTCTCCACCGAAACTTACGCCCTCGTCAAACGGGATGCCCAACCACTTGAAAGACTCCAGGATATATTCTTCCGCACCCGGTACAAACCGGTTGGAATCAGTATCTTCAATACGAAATATCAAATCTCCTCCATGCTGACGCGCAAAGAGATAATTGTATAAAGCTGTACGCACACCGCCGATGTGCAACGCCCCCGTAGGACTCGGGGCAAAACGGACTCTGACCTTTCTTTCTGTCATAATCTACCTTACTTATGAATATTTTAGACGGCAAAATTAAACCTTTTTTTCCACACTAATGTTTTTTTTTGTACTTTTCGCAAAAATTTCAGCCGATATGAGTTATTTCAATACCAAAAAAGAGTTCTCACTCAGAGATTTGCTATACAGAGCACTGATATTCATCGGCACTGTGGGGATTATTGTCTATTTTCTGCCACGTGACGGTAAATTCAACTACCAGTTCGACATTGACAAGCCCTGGAAGTACGGACAACTCATGGCCACCTTCGACTTCCCCATCTATAAGGCCGATGAAGTGGTGAAACGCGAGCAAGACAGTATCCTCGCCGCCTTCCAGCCGTATTTCCAGCTGGACAAAAGCATTGAGAAAAGTGTGCTCACCAAGTTGAAGGCAGACTATCAGACCCACCTGCGCGGCCTGCTTCCCTCTACCGACTACGTCCGCTTTCTGGAAAGGAAACTCTCTGAAGTATATCGCGCCGGCATCGTTTCTACCGAAGAGCTGAACCAACTGCATAAGGACAGCACAACCGCCATCATGGTCATTAACGACAAACTGGCCAACCAGCAGGACATCGACAAGGTATATTCGGTGAAGGATGCCTATAACTATATACTCACGGCCGATACCGCCCACTACCGCCCGGACATTCTACGGCAATGCTCGCTGAACGAATATCTGTTTCCTAATCTGACCTATGACGAGCAGCGGACCGAAACCGCCAAGAAGGAGATGCTCGACAACTATTCATGGGCCAACGGCATCGTGCTGAGCGGACAGAAAATCATCGACCGCGGCGAGATTGTCAGCCAGGAGACATACAACATCCTTGAGAGTCTACGGAAAGAATCCATCAAACGCAGTGAGTCCATCGGGCAAAAACGGTTGATGCTGGCGGGGCAGGTACTGTTTGTCAGCATTTTCATGCTGTGTTTCATGCTCTACCTCGACTTGTTCCGTAAAGATTACTACAAGCGCAAGGGCAGCCTCTCCCTGCTCTTCGCCCTCATCATGTTCTATTGCGTGGTGACGGCCATCATGGTTGCCAACAACATATTCAATGTCTATATCATCCCGTATGCCATGCTACCGGTCATCATCCGGGTGTTCCTCGACTCACGCACGGCCTTCATCGCACAAGTCACCACCATACTGATCTGCTCCATCTGCCTGCGCTATCCGCATGAATTCATTCTTCTGCAACTCTCGGCGGGACTGGTTGCCATCTTCAGTCTGAGGGAACTTTCACAACGGTCGCAACTGTTCCGGACAGCTTTCCTCGTCATATTGACCTACGCTGCCGTCTACTTTGCTTTCGAGCTGATTACAGAAAACGACTTGACAAAAATCAACGGAAGCATGTACACCTATTTCGTCATCAACGGAGTGTTGCTGCTGTTCACCTATCCCCTGCTCTTCCTGGTGGAAAAGACGTTCGGCTTTACCTCCAATGTCACCCTAGTCGAATTGTCCAACATCAACAACAGCCTGCTGCGCCGCATGTCCGAGACAGTTCCCGGCACCTTCCAGCATTCCATGCAGGTTGCCAACCTTGCGGCGGAAGCGGCCAACCGTATCGGAGCCAAAAGCCAGCTGGTACGTACCGGAGCGCTGTATCATGACATCGGCAAGATGGAGAATCCGGTGTTCTTCACCGAGAACCAGTCGGGCGGAGTCAACCCGCACAAGAATCTGGGCTATGAGCAAAGTGCCCAAGTCGTCATCAGCCATGTGACGGACGGGCTGAAACTGGCCGAGAAGAACAATCTCCCCAAAGTAATCAAGGATTTCATCACCACTCACCATGGCCGTGGGAAAACGAAGTATTTCTATATCTCCTGGAAAAACGAGCACCCCGGTGAAGACCCTAACGAGGAGGCATTCACCTACCCCGGTCCCAACCCGTTCACCAAAGAGCAGGCTATCCTGATGATGGCCGATTCGGTGGAAGCCGCTTCACGCAGTCTGCCCGAATATACGGAAGAGAGTATCAGCAACCTGGTAGACAAGATTATCGATTCGCAAGTGGCAGAAGGCTATTTCAAGGAATGCCCCATCACCTTCAAGGATATTGCCACCGTGAAGAACGTATTCAAGGAGAAGCTGAAGACTATATACCATACCCGCATCAGTTATCCCGAACTTAAAAAATAAGAACTATGGAAGTGACCAGTAAAGAACAGAAAAGAGCCGAACAACTGCTGCAAAGCCAGCACATCGGACTGCACCAAATCAAAAGTTTCAGTTTCATGAAGCGTTACCACCAGGTTCCCCGCAAAAGCAACCTGGCTGCGAAAGACAAATATGGTCCGGGCATACTGACTTTACATCTAAAGGAAGGGAAAGAAAAAGCAATCTATCTGCCTCCTTTCCGTCACCCTTCCTCGGTCATCCGCTACCTGGTCTCCCAAGAAATCCCCTTCGACAACTACGCACCGAGGGAACGGACAGTCGCAGAGGTTCCCACAGAAACATACCAGCGTCCGTCACTCTATATGTTCTGGTTCTTTGTCTTATTTCTGATGTTCCTTATATTGGGATATTATTCCATCAGTGGCAACGTATGGTGGGGCTTCATCCCGGCTATCATTTCGTTTGCATTAAGTCTTTTTTTCATCAGCATGCTGATGACCCGCTTCTGCTACCTGACGTTGGACAATAACGGCCTCATCATACACAGCGTAGGCAGGACCATCCGCTATCCGTACCAGAACCTGAGAAAAGTAAACTTCGACTTTGCCCGCGAACAGAATTTCACGCACGTCATGGAATTGCTGGACAACGATTACCGCTATCGTCTGTTCTATATTGGAAGGGTTTCGAGGAAAAAGCTGAATGAGATTGCCGAACGCCTGCAACAAGCCGGAGTGGATGCCACTTGCAGCCTGAATGATAACAAGCGGTTCTTCCAGGATACGTATATCAGCCACTAAACAAACGTTAGCCAACAAATAAGCTGCCGGATACGGCATCATTCCCGTTTTGCAGATTTCAGAATGATGCCTTTGCACTTGCTCTCAATTTATTTATAATTGCAGGATAAACCTTTTTATAAATAATTTGGAAATGAGCAGAAATGAAATTACCTTACAAGAGATGTTCTCCTCAGTCATCGGGGAACTCCGGGAAAGCGGCAGGTGGGGGACGGCACACATCTACCAATCAGCGGTGAATGTATTCTCGGCATTCACCCAATGGCAACCGATGCCCATACGCAAACTGAGCCCGACCGTACTGAAGAGATTCGAAAACTTCCTCAGGCAAAGGAATTGCAGTTGGAATACGGTATCCACCTATATCAAAGCGATACGTTCGGTTTACAACCGGGCGGTGGACAGAAAGCTGGTGCGATATGTACCCAGGCTGTTTGAGCATGTGTATACCGGCACACGAGCGGATAGGAAAAAGGCACTCGAAGCTTCTGACATAGGCTGCTTGGTACGGGAGACAGAGATGAGCCTGCAGGCCGGTAATTCTCCCAACACCCGACAGAAAACAAAAATTTTCTTTGTATTGATGTTTATGCTAAGAGGGATTCCTTTTGTGGACCTGGCCTATTTGCACAAAAGGGACTTACAAGGAAACACCTTGTCTTATAGGCGCAGGAAGACGGGACGGGCACTGACCGTCTCACTGACGCCGGAGGCTATGCAAATGGTGAGAATGATAGCAAACAAGGACAAAGACTCACCTTATTTATTCCCCATATTGCAAAGTGAGGAAGGCACAGAAGCGGCATACCGGGAATACCAGTCGGCACTCAGGGCATTCAACCAACGTTTGGCAGTACTCAGACAATGCTTGGGAATGCAGTCGGCACTCAGTAGTTATGCGGCACGCCATACTTGGGCGACCATGGCTTACCACTGCGAGATACATCCAGGAATCATATCAGAAGCCATGGGTCACTCTTCCATCACAGTGACGGAAACTTATCTGAAGCCTTTCAGCAACAGAAAGATTGACGAAGCCAATCAAAGGGTAATTTCTTTTGTAAAAAACGAAGGGTATCCTGTATAAAAGAGATTACTTCTTTTGAGGAAGTAGAGCAAACTTGTTGTTTCTTTTTTTATAGTCTTCAAACAAAGTTTTGAGGAGCGGATTGATATTGGCTTTACAAAAAGTTTTCCAACGTAAGCAATAAACTGAAAGATAGAATCTTATATTGAAAATTAGAGACTTTTTCACTTCATAATTTCTATTGTATCTTTTCTACGATGTTGGAGATTAAGACTATATATTATCTTTCCAATATTCCAACGAACTGATTTTTACTATTCCAAACAAAACCGGTCTATTTTCTCCTTATCCCCTGATTATTAACGAAATTAACAAGATTTCATTACCTGCGAAGTAACGGAATACTTAGTAACAAAAGAAGTATGCGAAAGGGATTCAAAATGAGAGATTATTCACTTTTTATTTTTTTAAATTTATAAATTTAAAGTTTTCAATTATGAACAAAAAGTTTCTAAGTGCAATCTTGTTTGGAGCTTTAATGGTTGGCTCCACAAGTACATTTGTTTCTTGTAAGGACTATGATGATGACATCGATGGCTTGCAGGAGCAGATCGATGCAAACAAAAAACAGATTGATGACATCCTTGCTGCAATCAATGGCAAGAAATTCATCGAAAGTTATGCTCCTGTTGAGGGTGGTTATTTACTGACTTTTACCGGTGGCGAAACTTTAACTATCAAGAATGGTGCTCAAGGCGAAAAAGGTGAGCAAGGACTTCAGGGTATTCAAGGCCCGAAAGGTGAAACCGGGGCTACAATCGTTCCGAAGTTCAAGGTAGATGCCGAGAACTACTGGATGATTAGCGTAGATGAAGGTGCAACCTATGAGTATGTATTGAATGACGCAGGTGAGAAAATCAAGGCTGCAGGTTCAGAAGCTAATGTTGAAGAAGCTATCGGAAACTACGTGAAGGTAGACGAAGAGGGTTATATCTGCATTGGAGAATATAAGACTTCATTCAAATACAATGCTAACGTTCCTTCAATGATCTACAATGAAAAAGATGGAACCATGCAAGTTACTATTGGCGGTCAGTCATATACTTTGTTAATGGAAGGTTCTGCTTTTAACGGTTTACAGAGCATTGCTTTCAGAAAGCCCTATGCGGATAATTCAACTGTTGGTGAATCTGAGGTGGCTAAATTAGATGTTTATGATTGGTTCGAAAAGACTGATGGCTCTGGTGAGTGGGAATACAGAAAGGCATCCAGAACGGATGAGAGTTACAAAAACTGGATTAATGATTCAAGACTTGATCCGGATAATACTCAAGAGCCTTTCCGTCTGGTAGGTGTTGTAACTGCTCTTGGGGAAAAAGCAGATGTTAATGCTTATCAACTCTATTCTTATGATGAAGCAGCCAAAGAAAACAAATTGTTTGCCGCCATACCAGGTGTCGCTGAATTTAAAGTTTGGCCTAATCAATATAGTCAAACAGATGCTGAATATTTCTTCTCAGATTCTTATAAAACACGTGCTGTTGATATTCCGGTTTGGAGCGTGCAAGGAACTCCTGAATTGAATAATGGTATTCTGTCAGTGAAGATGATTGCTAAGGAAAACATTGTAGACGGACAAATGTATATGTCTTCTTTGGATGTTACTATGTATAAGCAATACACTTCTTCTTCTGATTATTTCAGTGTTAAATCAAGCTGGGCTAATACAAATTGGATTTTTGCAGCACATTCTCATAGAAATGACAGCAACTGGCCTTTTGGTTTACCTGGTGCTTATGATATGCATTCCGAGAAAAATTCATTTACTTATAATGAATCTTATAATTTGAATGACTCTATAAATGCTTATATGTCTAACGTGTCCGGTACACCGGAATTGTCTGAAATAGGTCTTGAGTATACTCAGAAATTTGAGTTATTGCCCAATAACACTAAATTCATTTTGAATGGCAAGGAAATACAATCTAAACAAGGTATCTTCCAAATCAACGATGGTATCCTTTCTGTAAAAGAACAATATCAGGCATCCGCCATTAACGAATATGCAGCAATAAAACTTACAACGACTGTGAAGTCACAAGTTGAAGGTGTTGCTGACTATGTATTTGAAAATACATTCCCTATTCAAGCTATTCGTAAGGCTGAAGATCCATATACATATAATTCCATCGAATTGATTCCGAATGAAGGCAATCTGTCAATGAGCTACAATGCTAGTAAGGCAACTGTTATTGCATTGAATGTTCGTAAGTTTGAATCTGAAATCGGTGGACGTGATATTGTTGCCGGTAACAATGTCGAAAACAGAAATCATCTGTTGCCACTTTATGTATATGATGCGAAAGCAAAAGAATACAAGATGCTTTCTAAGACAGAAGGTAAGGCATACATGAAGAACGACGCAGTTGGTTCTGCCTTGAATTCTGACAACTTGAAGGTTAATGCAAAAGATATCTACTTGTACTACAGAAACGGTGGTGATAATGCAGACAAAGACTCTTTATTCCTGGTTGTAGGGCCGAAGGTAGAATTGGCAGAGACGACTCTTTATGTATCACCTACAGCTAACTCCAATAGTGTTTGGAATGGTATTTGGAAAGATAATGCTCCTTATGCAGTTGGTAATGAATATGATAGAAAATACTTCATGTTGACTCTGAATAAAGTTTCTGTAAATCGCACATTTGCAGTTTCTATCAAGAAAGCATACGAAGCACGTACAATCATTGGTGACTGGAGTGATGTTGCTAACGGCAACTTCGGTATTAAGTCTGAAAACTTCGCTCACATGTATGATGTAACTCCTGCTGATGCTAAAGCTGTATTCGAATTGAATAAAGATAAGCAGAATGCATTTGTACAAGATTTGATGAAGAAGAAGCAATTAGTTGTTGAAGAATCAAATGGCGAATGGCGAATTGCATTTACTGCTCCGATTGACATTAAGAAAGTTGGTGAGCTGAAGGTTGATATTTATGATGCAAATGGTTACGATGTTGATGACAAGAACCGCAAACCTGATGCTGAAGAGATATGGACAGTAGCTCGTCCGATAGCAGACTTCACTGGTGGTGCTGCTCTGAAGGCATTCAACGATCCTAACTTGGCTAAGGATACAGAAATTACTTTGAAGCAATTGATTGAGAATTCTGTAGCTGGTACTAAGACTGAGGCTAAAGACTTCTGGAAGACTTTGGTATTGAAAGATTATGCAGGTGAGGCAGTTGTTAAATTCAATGGAGCTACATTCAACTGAAGAAGTCACTGCTCGTGCTGCTTTGTACAAGAAATCTGTTACAACCGGTCTCCGTTACATGATGTCTAACGGAACAGACAAAGATGAATACTTCAAGGTAGATCCTGCAACAGGTAAGCTGACTTGTATCGCACTCCCGACCGGTACTGAGTTCACTCATACAGTAAATGTAGTTCTGCAGTTCGTTCACGACTGGGGTACTAGTGAGTATGCATACAGTGTAACTATCACACGTAAGCAAGCTACTAGATAATCAGAGTGATAGAAAATTGTCTATTTAGACAATAATAACATCAATTGGAGGATGTTCCTTATAGGAACATCCTCCTTTTTTTCTCCAGAAATTTATTTTCCATCACTTTGCTTCCACACTTCCACCCACCTCTTGCATCCCCCTATCCATCGGCATTTGAGCTGCTGTGGAAGTAACCCAAAAAGGTGGAAGCAAATTTTGCTTCCACCTGCTCAAAACGCCTAAGTTTTACCGTAACCTGCTCGTTACTATCGTAATACCTCACACAAGGCACATAAACCAGCTGGTACAGTTTTCCTGCATTTTCAGTCTTATCCCCACCACAAAACAGGTGACGTATATTTGTATTGTTCCTTCTGCCTTCCCTTTCCCCTCCCTTATCTTCATCCAAATCCACAACAGCCTCCCCCTCCTCAGCATAAAAATGACCCCATTCATTTCATTCTCCCTCCACTTTCCACTATCTTTGTCCCCACGATGAAAAAGTTTGCCGACGTCATATTGCCTTTGCCTTTGCACAGCTGCTTCACCTACTCCCTGCCCGACGAATGGGCGGATGAAGTACAGACCGGTTGCCGGGTGGTAGTACCATTCGGACGGAAGAAATACTATACAGCCATCGTGCGCAACGTGCACTATTGTGCTCCCACCGAATACGAAGTAAAGGAAGTGTCTGCCTTGCTGGATGCCCGCCCCATACTGCTCCCGCGGCAGTTCAAGTTCTGGGAATGGCTCTCCGATTACTACCTCTGCACGCAAGGCGACGTCTACAAAGCTGCCCTTCCCTCCGGCCTGAAGCTGGAGAGCGAAACAATCGTAGAGTACAACCCCGATTTCGAATCCGATGTCCGCCTGCCGGAGAAGGAGCAGAAGATACTGGATATGCTCTCTGCCGACCCGGAGCAATGCGTGACGAAACTGGAGAAGGAGACCGGCATCAAGAACATACTTTCTGTCATCAAGTCACTGCTCGACAAAGAGGCCATTTTCGTAAAGGAAGAATTGCGCCGTACCTACAAGCCTAAGACTGAAACCCGAGTGCGCCTCACCGCCGCCGCCCGCAACGAACACCGCCTGCACATCTTCTTCGACGAGTTGCAGCGCCGTGCCCCCAAGCAACTGGACCTGCTGATGAAATACCTGGAACTCTCCGGCTACCTTGGCGGACGAGATATAAAAGAAGTCTCCAAAACCGAATTGCTGCAACGCACCTCCGCCACCCCTGCCGTATTCAACGGTCTTGTGGACCGTGGTGTATTCGAAGTCTACCAGCAGGAAATAGGTCGCATAGATAAAGCACTCCTCAAAGAAGTCATCCCCGTCAACCCGCTGAACGAGCACCAGCAACGCGCCTATCACTCCATCTTAGAGAATTTTCAAAGCAAGAACGTCTGCCTGCTACATGGCGTCACGGCAAGCGGCAAGACCGAAGTCTATATTCATCTGATAGAAGAAACCATCCGGCAAGGAAAGCAAGTGCTCTATCTCCTGCCCGAAATAGCCCTCACTGCACAAATCACAGAGCGCCTGCAACGCGTATTCGGCTCCCGACTGGGCATCTATCACTCCAAGTTCCCCGATGCCGAACGGGTAGAAATCTGGCAGAAGCAGCTATCGGAAGCAGACTATGACATTATTCTCGGCGTCCGCTCCTCCGTCTTTCTTCCTTTCCGCAATCTCGGTCTCGTGATTGTGGACGAGGAGCACGAAAACACCTACAAGCAGCAAGACCCCGCCCCCCGCTATCATGCCCGCAATGCAGCCATTGTACTCGCCTCCATGTACGGCGCCAAAACTCTGTTGGGTACGGCAACCCCTTCTGTAGAGACTTGGCACAATGCCACATCCGGCAAGTACGGGCTGGTAGAGCTGAAGGAACGCTATAAAGAGATACAACTACCGGAGATTATCCCCGTAGACATCAAGGAGCTGCACCGCAAGAAGATGATGAACGGTCCGTTCTCCCCGCTGCTCCTACAATATATCCGCGAAGCGCTGGAACAAAAAGAACAAGTCATCCTCTTCCAGAACCGCCGCGGCTTCGCCCCCATGATAGAGTGCAACACCTGCGGCTGGGTACCCAAGTGCAAGAACTGCGACGTCAGCCTCACCTACCATAAGGGACTGAACCAACTGACCTGCCACTACTGTGGCTACACCTACCAACTGCCCCGCATCTGCCCTGCCTGCGAGGGCACCGACCTGCGCAATCGCGGCTTCGGTACGGAGAAGATAGAAGATGACATCAAAGCCCTCTTCCCCGACGCCCGCGTAGCCCGTATGGACTTGGACACCACCCGCACCCGTACCGCCTACGAGCGCATCATCTCCGATTTCCAGCAAGGCAAGACGGACATCTTGATAGGCACACAAATGGTGTCCAAGGGGCTGGACTTCGACCACGTCAGCATTGTGGGCATACTCAATGCCGACACCATGTTGAACTATCCCGACTTCCGCGCCTACGAGCGTGCCTTCCAGTTGATGGCGCAGGTTGCCGGACGCGCCGGACGGAAGAACAAGCGCGGCAGGGTGGTGCTACAAACCAAAAGCATCGACCATCCCATCATCCCGCAAGTCATTGCCAACGACTACGAAGCCATGGTAGGCGGGCAGCTTGCCGAACGCCAGATGTTCCACTACCCGCCCTACTACCGCCTGGTGTACGTCTACCTGAAGAACCGGAACGAGACCCTGCTCGACCTCATGGCACAGACTATGGCGGCCAAGCTCCGCACCGTCTTTGGCAACCGGGTACTGGGACCAGACAAGCCGCCCGTAGCACGCGTACAGACCTTGTTCATCCGAAAGATTGTCTTGAAGATAGAAACCAATGCCCCAATGGCACGTGCCCGCGAGCTGCTCGTCCAGGTGCAAAAGGAGATGGTGGCGGAAGACCGCTTCAAGTCGTTGATAGTGTATTATGATGTAGACCCGATGTAAATAACTCGTAACTAAAGAAATATGAAGAAGATACTTTTCGTTTGCCTCGGCAACATTTGCCGTTCCTCCTCAGCAGAGGGAGTCATGAAGCATCTGGTAGAAGAAGCCGGACGTGCGGATGAGTTTTTAATCGATTCTGCCGGCATTCTGTCCTATCACCAGGGCGAACTGCCGGACAGCCGGATGCGTGCCCATGCTGCCCGCCGTGGATACAATCTGACGCATCTTTCGCGACCCGTACGTACCGAGGATTTTTACAACTTCGACCTGATTATCGGCATGGACGACCGCAACATCGACGACCTGAAAGACCGTGCCCCTTCAACCGCCGAATGGAGCAAGATACACCGCATGACGGAATACTGTACAAAGTTTATCCATGCCGACCATGTACCGGACCCCTATTACGGCGGTTCCGAAGGTTTTGAGTATGTGCTGGACATTCTGGAAGATGCTTGTGCGGGATTGCTGCAGAGTATTTAATCCAGCGGCATCACATGATACAATGTCCCCTGCCTTGACTTCTTGTTTGGTATTTCAAGCTTCTTGAGCGTCCGCCCGAATACGGCCACCTTATTGATAGCCAGACGGTCCCGCGTCTTTGTCTGCAAGGCGGAAAGAATCTGCATGGGCATCATCCATTGCCCCTCTTCATCCTCTTCTGCCGCGCGGAAATGGCTGTGGAAGAGTTGTTCCAGTGGGGTGAGCTGTTCAAATTCCCGGTTCGTCCGCTTCAAGATGGCTTCATCGGCATCATCCAGCCAGTAGCGCTCACCTTTGGCTACGGCATTCAGAGCCTGCGCATAGAGCTGGCGGTAGTTGATGGTGACATTCGTATCGATGGGGCCGGTGACCTCAATGCAAATGAAACGGCGGCTGCCACTGGGGTCGGACAACAAGTCCTTCTGATTGCTGGTGCCGATGAAGGAGGCATACCGCCGCATCTCACGGATGGTGCTGCCGTAGGGTTTGCGCAGGTTGGCAACCGGTTTCTGTAGCAGATGCTTCAGGAAGCCCTGCTGGTTGATGCTGATTTGGTCGAACTCGTCGATGTTGACGAGCAGAAAGCGTCCTAGGCTGCGTTCCGCTTCCTGCCTGCTCTTGAAGTCGATGCTGTCCGTATAGCCGAAACGCAGCTCCGGTGGCAGCAAGATGCGGCAAAAGGTGGATTTCCGGAACCCTTGGGAACCGACAAGCAGAGGAGAAGTATTGTTCCCGTGTTGCCGGTCCATTCCACGCCAGTGTGCTACCATGCCCAGGAACCAGCGGTAGAACAGCTCCCGCCAATGAGGATTGTGGCACGGAACGAGGTCGGCCAACGCCCGGATGCGGTCTTTCCCGTCCCAGCGGCCGGTGTCGTAAAGGTATTCTTCGACGGGATTATAGAGCGGCACATAGTCTGAAGTTAGGAAACGGTTGATGTCGCGGTCCCATACGCGGATACCCTCCTTCAGGGCATTCATAGAGACTGTACTGCGGGCACGCTGGTCGGCAGGCTTGAAATAGAAATGGACGGAGTCGCGCTGACGGTATTCCAAATCATCCAGAACGGTGTTGTAGCGGAACTCATACCGGCGGCTCATAAACTCTTCCAGCCGGAAAGCGCTCTCCTGCTCTTGCGTCAGACTGCTCTTTTTCCCGAAGCCTTTAAGTTCTTGATATAGGTTGTGAATCGTTTGACGGACAACGAATTCATCCGCTTCCCGGTAATAGTGCATCAATGTCTGGCGGACTACTTCCTCTTCGGGGATGCCTGCCTTGAAACAATGTTCGGCCAGAGGCACCAGCAGTATCCGTAAATCCCCGTCCCGTTTCCAGCCGTCCAATTCGCGGAATGCACGGTCAAGGGCCGATTCGAAGAGTACGGCGAAGGTGTCCGAGGCTTTACTGTCCGGATGCAGCCGCAACAGCGGGTTCTTTTCTGCGAGTTTTCGTTGCCGGAAGTTCTCTTCCTCGGGCATGCCGAGGGGCTGTTCCAGGCAGAAAGGCACAGCGGCAGGATTGTAGTAAGGATATCCGTCCAAAGTCATGCGGCAACTCTGTGTAAGGGAAGGTTCTTTCAATGTAATGGCAAACGGCAGCAAGGGCTGGTAGCACTTCACCGCCATACGGTAGGCGTGGGCATGAAACAAGGCGGCATCACTCTCCAGCCTCGGCGTCGTGCCGTCGGGCAGGGCAAACAATACCCATATCTTGGCACTCCGTCCGCTGGAACCGCAGAAAGCGGTAAAGGTCTGTGGCAGCAGGGCGGCTTGTTGCTTTACATATTCCGCTTCGGCAATGCCCGACAGACGGTTTACTTCCAGTTGTACGAGTCCGTTATAGTTCTTCATCCGCTGTTCCCCCTCTTGTGTACGGCTATATTCCACGGCGGGATAGATGCGGGGCAGCTTGTCTATATGTTCGTATTGGGCGCAAGTGCCCTCCAGTTGAGGAAGGATGGCCCGGAGGGTCGATACATGTCCGGCTTTGGTTTCGGTTTTTAGTTTTTTAATCAGTGCATCCGCTTCCAGGGTGCTGAGGGCTTCCTTTCCGCTCTCTTTTTCTGCTCTAATCAAGGTAATTTTCATTCTGTTTGTCAGCTTGTTTAAGTAAATATAATTCTCGTAAAGATACTACATTGAAGAGCTGAAAGCAAGCATTCTGCGGAATAATTATTAAATGGATACAAGTCTCCACGACCCATGCAGAGAAGTGTTGGAAGCAAGTGAGTTTCTTTGTCAAAACACTGGCATTCCTTTGCTTTTCTCCCTTTGTTTGTCTACTTTTGTATAGGGAATAGATGACGCCTAACGACCATGAACAACTCTGCTAACGGCCATGAAGCAATCGCTTGACGACCGTAAGCAGAGTTGTTCATGGCCGTTAGGCGTCTCTCTTTCCATAGCTTTTACGGATGAAGTACGCACCCCGCACCTATTCCGCATAGGGCGCAAACCTATTATATAACAACTTAAAAGACATTGAACTATGGCAATTTTATTTGATTGGTATGAGCTTCCGGAACCAAAAGACAAACAGCGGAAAGAAAAGATACTTCATCCACGCATCCGCTTGAACGGCTCTACCACTACCGACGAACTGCGTCGCAGAATTCAGGAACGTAGCTCGTTGACGGAGACTGATGTCTCGGCGGTACTGGATGCCTTGTCGCACGTCATGGGGGAAGACCTTGCCGAGGGACGGCAGGTGCATCTGGACGGTATCGGCTATTTCCATCCCGTACTAACGAGTACGGAGCCGGTGACCGCTGCGACCAAACGTAAAACCACCAAGATTAAGCTGAAGGGCATCAAGTTTCGTGCCGACCAGGTGCTGAAGAATGAGATAGGTGCCATCAAAGCTAAACCGCTGGGGTTGAATGAGCATTCCCAAAAGCTGAGTAACAAGGAGATTGACAGGCGTCTGACTAGCTACTTCTCTACGCATCAGTTCCTTACGCGCGAGAGTTTTCAGGTTCTCTGCGGGATGATGCGTTCCACTGCGCAGCTTCATATTCGCCTGCTCCGCAGCGAGGGTAAGCTCGAAAATGTGGGAAAACTGAACCAACCGATTTATGTACCTTGTACGGGGTATTACGGTAGAGACGAGTAGGTTACGGTAAAACTTAGGCGTTTTGAGTAGGTGGAAGCAAATTTTGCTTCCACCTTTTTTTGTTGCTTCCACCGCGGGGCAAATGCCGATGGATAGGGGGATGCAGGAGGTGGGTGGAAGTGTGGAAGACTTATTGACTACAATCTACGTCTACCTACATTCGATGGCCAGATACCAATCCGCGTTGTACTTCACGGGGCAGAATCTTAGGCTGGTATAAGCGGCGGGCTTATTGTCCGCTATATTTTTTTCGGCGAACTTTATTCTGAATTTCACTTCATTTCCGGCATACTGGGAAAAACTGAAGTTTTCCAGAGTATAATCCAATACTGGGAAAAGCTTGAAGCGTCTTGCCATATCTACCTTCAGTTCATTGCTCACCGGCATTAACGTATCATTCCGCGTGACATACATCATTCCCAGTGCAGTTTCTATTCTACACTCTTTCAAGGCATCCATACACGAAGAAGCCAGTTCCAATACTGCAACCGTATCTTGGGAGCTCATGTCATAAACGGCTTCTGTCGTGTCCGTCTTTCTATTGCCGCATGAACTCATAGCGACAAAGGCAACTGTAACAAACAGCGTGATATATACTATTCTCTTTTTCATTGCATTCCTATTTATAAAGAGAGGAGCATGCCCTCATGAACATACTCCTCTTTCATTAATGTAATATAATGTAACTATTTACATCATTAATTGTTGCCGATAGTGTTTTTAACCACACAGTCTACCCACACTTTCTGGATAACACCCCAATCGTAAGTGAACTCAACCGGAATACGTACCTTGAAAGTACCTACGTTGTTACCGTTGTTCTCATACTTGATTTGTCCCATAGCTGCCTT
>ENA-ORCP01000905-ORCP01000905.1-human-gut-metagenome-genome-assembly--contig:-NODE-905-length-26338-cov-5.999124_pt1 | contig 26338 bp, 25 predicted proteins | sample MGYA00242990_ERZ507991 | MGnify/ENA primary metagenome ERZ507991 (study PRJEB26167, sample SAMN06115496) | human gut metagenome | host: Homo sapiens | place: China:Henan | collected 2015-05-07 | study... | reverse complement strand
ACCACGGGCTTTGCCCTTTGGATTCCCACAAGCCTTTGAAAAGGCTTGACCGAAACTTTAAGTGTTTGGGTTCGCTTTGTACTAACGACCGCGGCGGAAACGTTTCTTACAGCTTACGGCAAACTTTAAACCGCCGCCCCAATAAAAATAAAAACTAAAAGTCTTGCAATAGATAATTTTTTATGCTACAATAGTAAAGTTACATTTGAAATTCAGAAAGGAACGGTTCAAAATGAGTAAGGTTAGAATTATGACGGATTCTGCAAGCGATGTTTCTATGGAACAGGCTGCAAAATACGGTATTTCGTTAATTAATTTCTGGCTCGTTGTCGGCGACAAAAGCTGCCGTGAGAACGAAGAGTATACAACAAAGGAATTTTACAAGGTTCTTGAAGAAGCCGAGGATCTCCCTCATACTTCACAGATAACTGTTGAAGACTACACTGCCGCTTATGAAAAGGAATACGCTGACGGTGTTACAGATCTCATCAACGTTGTTATCGCATCTATCGGCTCAAATTCATACAACAATGCTTGTATGGCTAAGACTCGCTTTTTCGAGGAACACCCCGACGCTGAGGGCAAAATAGACATTACTGTTATGGACAGCAAGGCTTATACCGGTGCTTACGGTCTGCCTGTTATTGAAGCTGCCAAGAAAATTCAGAAGGGTGCTGCCGCAAGCGAGATCATCGCTTTCCTTACCGACTGGTTCGACAGCGGTATGATAATCTGCACTGCTTTCACTCTCAAATATGCAAGAAAATCAGGTCGTGTTGGCTGTGCTACGGCTTTTGTAGGCGATCTCCTCGGTCTGAAGCCTGTTATCAAATTCGTTGACGCTGTTTCCGAGACCGTTGCTAAGGTCAGAGGCGAAAAGAATGTCGTTCCGCAGCTTGTTGACTATGCGGTTTCTCAGATGGTTCCTCAGACGCAGTATTCCGTGCTCAGAGGAAGCAATCCCGACCGTGCGGCTGAAGTTGAAAAGCTTATGAAAAAGGCTGTCGGATACGGTCCTGAGGAAATTCACGAGGTCGGCGCAACTATTGCCTGCCATCTCGGTCCCGATGTTACGGGCGTTATTGTAAAAGGTCCCAACAGAAATATTAAGAAATAAAAATTCGGACTGCTGCGTGTATATGCGGCAGTCCTTTTTTAATTAAGAATTAAAAATTAAGAATTAAGAATTTTTGTGGCTATTACTTTTGTTTCAAAAAGGGCAGTTTGTGCAGGCTTTAAGTTTTTTATTTTTTTGGGGGGGCGGCGGTTTAAGTTTTGCTTTGAACTGTAAGAAACGTTTCCGCCGCGGTCGTTCGTTTGGCTTTGAGCTGTTACAAATGGTGTTGTGCGTATGCTGCAAGAAATGTGCAGAAACTCCGTATTGGACATTTTGCTTTGTTTTCCAAATTTGCTTGCTTATGGTTTGGTTTTGTTTTCCAAATTTGCTTGCTTATGGTTTGGTTTTGTTTTCCAAATTTGCTCGCTTATGATTTGGCTTTGTTTTCCGAATTTGCTCTGCTTCGCTCGCAAATTTGGAAAAGACGTGGTTTGGCTTGGATAGGATAGAATAAGCGCAATGCAGATTAACCGTTTTACTAAGATTGTAATTTTCGTTTCTTCTCTTGGTTTTACCTTTTTAGCTGCATTGCGCTTTTTTTATTTTTTCATTTTGCTTTTCGTTTTATAATTTTGCTTGCTATGTTAGATTGCGCTGGGGTATTTCGCTCCTGCGGGAGCGACCACGGGCTTTGCCCTTTGGATTCCCACAAGCCTTTGAAAAGGCTTGACCGAAACTTTAAGTGTTTTGGTACTGTTACTTTTGCTTGGTTCAGCTTGTTTTGTACAAAACCTGCGCCGCGGCTGCTATCTTCGGGTTCGCTGTAAATTTGGGCGCATCTAAATAAAAAATAAAAACCCTTCAACGCTTTACGTTCTCACTTTTTTGTGCTATAATTATTCCGATAGGGGTGTTTATTTTGATTTGTATTACCGGTGATATGCACGGTGAACTCGACCGTTTTAATGATAAAAAAATAAAAAGTCTGAAAAAAGGCGATATGCTCATCGTCTGCGGTGATTTCGGTTTCGTTTGGGACGGTTCCAAACGTGAAAATGCTGTACTTAAAGCTATTGGCAGGAAAAAATTCTACACGCTTTTTGTTGAGGGCTGTCACGAAAACTATGACCTTTTATCCAAGTTTCCCGAACGTGATTTCTGCGGCGGCAAGGTGAATGTCATTTCAGGCAATCTTATGCACCTTAAACGCGGTAATATTTTTGATTTACAGGGTTACAGGTTTTTCGCTTTCGGCGGCGGTCAGACTAAGGAGATCGACATTCGCCGTGACTCGAAAACCTGGTATGAAGCTGAGCTGCCTACCACGGAAGAGGTTCGTGACGCTGTTTTAACGCTGAAAAATGCCGACAACACCATTGACTATATCGTCACTCACGAACCGCCTGCAACGATGAAGGAATTTCTCGGTTTTGAGGTGCGTCAGATAAGCCATATGCACACTTTTTTTGACGCCATAAAAAACGACTGCAAATTCAAAATGTGGTTCTTCGGCAAGGCTCATATCAACAAAATCATACCGCCTAAATACCATTGCCTTTTTGATGACGTTGTCTGTCTTAAAAATGACGAGTGGGACAAACAGCAAAAGCTGCTGAAAAAACAAAAGAAAAAGCCGCAGCCCGAACAAAACGGTGCTGACGCCGTACACGATTTTGAGTAAAGGACTTTACTTATGGATTATCTTGTTAAAGGTGCTGATATTCATCTTTATCAGCCCGATCTTGACCTTGACGAAACTCTTGACTGCGGACAGGCTTTTCGCTGGGAGCGTATCGGTGACAAAGCTTATCACGGTTACCGTATCAACAAGCCTCTTGAAATTTGTGCCGAAAAGGACTATTTCGTTCTGAAGGATACCTCCGAGAAGGAGCTTACGGAGATATGGGCGGATTATTTTGACCTTGATACCGATTACGGCGAGCTGAAACGCATTTTTTCCGAGGACGAAACACTTTCAAAAGCTTGCGCATATGCAGGCGGAATACGTCTGTTACGTCAGGACAGCTGGGAAGCTTTGCTGTCGTTCATAATCTCACAGAACAACAATATCCCGAGGATAAAAGGCATAATCGGTCGTCTTTGTGCTGAAAACGGCGGTTTTCCATCTGCCGGACAGCTTTATGATAAAACTGTCGATGACCTTTCATATCTCCGTGCGGGATTTCGTGCAGGGTACATAACAGACTGCGTGAGCCGCATCAGAAGCGGTGAGCTTGACCTTGAAAGGGTGCGTAAAATGCCTGTTGAGGACGCAAGAAAGGCACTTATGACCGTAAGGGGCATTGGTCCTAAGGTCGCCGAATGTGCGCTTTTATACGGTATGTACCGTGTTGAATGTTTCCCTGTGGACGTATGGATAAAGCGTGTAATGGCACAGTTTTATCCCGATGGCTTCCCTGAATTTGCTAAAGCCTATGCAGGTATTGCACAGCAGTACCTTTTCCATTATATGAGAACAGCAGGTGTTTACACCGAACAGCAGGAAAGGAAATAAAATTATGCGTGACAGTATTCTGACAATTCCGATAAGCGAGATACTTGAACCCCGTGAGGGCTGCCCTATCTGCCGTATGAGAGATATGCTTGAACAGCGTACAGTCGAGTATATTATGGGCGCGGCAATGATGGAACCCGATGTCCGTATCGAAACGAACCGTGCAGGCTTCTGCCATACCCATTTTCAGCAGATGATGAAGCAGAAAAACCGACTTTCCCTTGCATTGATGCTCCAGACCCACCTTGAGGAGGTCGACCGTCAGCTTTTCTCACGCAAGAAGCTTTTTGAACCGAAAAACGCACGAAAAGCCAAGCTTTCACAGATAAATGAATCCTGCTTTGTCTGTGAAAAGGTAGACTGGGGAATGGAACGCCTAATGAGAACATTTTTTGAAATGAGTTCACATTCCGATATAAAACAGCTTCTTTCCGAGCAGGAATATATCTGCCTGCCACACTTTGACCTTTTGCAGTCACTTGCACCGGCATATCTGCAAAAATATGAGCTTGACAGCTTTAATAAGCTTATCTCATCGCTTACGGAGAACTATATCGCTGTGCTCTATAAAGATGTGTCACAATATTGCAGTATGTATGACTACCGAAATACAGGTAAAGACGCCGATTGGGGCAATTCAAGGGACAGTATCGAACGTGCAGTAAAATTCCTTGTTTCAAGGGATTAAAGCTATGCCTATCTGAGCCAACTCCATATAAAAGTTTTGGTTATGCTGCTTTTGTTTGGCTCATCGGGTTTATGCAAAGCTGCCGCCGCGGCTGCTGTCTTTGGGTTTGCACTTGATTCGGGCGCGCCTAAATAAAAAGATCCTGAACCTTATTATCAGGTTCAGGACAATTATATTTATTTCACTTTTTATCCGTACTGCCAAAGCCGCCGTGCCGTTCTTCATCGGTATTGTCATCTTTGGTTATTCCGAATGGCACGAAAAGTCCTTGCGCAAAGCCTTTTCCTTCGTCTATATCGGCTATGCTGAAGTCCTTTGTATCGTTGGAAATTTTGATCTTTATATGTCCCTCGTTATCCGCATAGTAATAATCGCTGTCGATAATACCTACTGTATTGTCAAGCTGTATACGGTAATTGAAGCCCAAGCTGCTTCTTGGATAGATCTCCAGCACCCAGCCTTCGTCAATTTCCGCTCTTATACCCGTCGGGATAAGCATTGTTTCATCAGGATTCAGCGTTATTGCCACAGGCAGGAAGAAATCATAGCCCGCTGAGCCTTTTGTTGCTCTCTTCGGCAGCTTTATATGGTTATAGATCTCCTCGATTACAACGCTGTCATCATCGGGAAAGGCAAGCTTCCAGTCGTTTGTGAACTGTTCAAGCGATACTTTTGAAAAACGTGCTATTCTGTTTAGGGACATATTTTGACCACCTTTCTGATGCTTTGCGGATTTTACCGAAAAACATAATTTCCTCTCACATTTACACTGTAATTCAATTATAAACTTAAAACGTTGTCACGTCAATTGAACAAGTATATGAATTTTTACTTGTTTTTTCGGCATTAAGGACAGCCGATAATTTATTATTCACAACGGTTGAAATAACAATGAAAATATGTTAAAATAAAAGACGGTACAGGATCTTTGTACCGTCTGTAATTTATTTCTGTGAATTGTTCAGAAGCTGTATTTTCGCTTCACTGTTCTTTATTACATTTAAGAGTGATGACGCTGAGCCTGCATATTCCTCCGAAAGCGAACCTGTTGTAATGAGTGTATCGTCGGTTTCCGATGCTGTGTCACCGTCGCCTATAACAACACCCTTTGCTGCTGCTGCCGCATTTGCTTCGCATACTGACATTGCCGCTGATGTTACACCCGATGAAATGACCTCGGGAACAGTAAAAAACCGGCTGTCGTTTTTCGGATTTGATGAATATACGATGCGGAACATTTTATATATCGCCAGCATTAAGAATGAAGACGCTTCTTTCATTATCGTATTGCTTCCTGTCTTTTGGATAAGTGAGAACAGGACATTTGTTGAATTGACGATAAGCTTTTTATTAAAGGCAGCCATCATACCGCCTGCAGCTACCTTGCTGCCGTTTGTATCCTGCTCGGGAATATCGTCGTATGATAAGGTCTTGCCCGCAGGTTCGGGAGAACGTCCCAACAGATAATCGCAGGACACGTTATAATAATCCGCAGCTTTTACAAGAAAATCAAGTCCGCATTCACGAATACCCTTTTCGTAATGTGAAAGCAGTGCTTGTGATATGCCAAGAGCAGCTGCCGCATTTTTCTGACTGATGCCGCGTTCCTTCCTCAGAAGAGTAATAATTCTCGGAAAGTCCGAATTCATCATGTCACCTCCTAATTCGAGTTTCTACACATATTTTTTCTATGGTTTTCTATATTTACATATTGTAAATTATATCGTATAACGTACTTTTTGTAAAGGGTATAATTAAAAAAAAGTCGATAAATGTTATAAAAGTTTTTTGTGTAGGTTACATATATGTTTTTAATTGTAAAATATGACATAATTTTATAATACTATATATTGTGATTGGGAGAAATTATAATGTCTATATATTGATTTTATGCAATGCGACAAATAATTCAAAAATAATTGTATGAAACCAACAAATACAGCCTTGGAGGTATAAAATGAAAGGATATAAGCTTACGATTTTAAGACACGGACGTACAGAAGCCAATGAAAACGGTGTATATATCGGCAAAACCGACTGGCCTCTTTCCGATAAAGGACGTGCGGAGCTGGAGGAAATGTACGATCTCCACGCTTATCCGAGAGTTGAAAGGGTCTATTCCAGCCCTCTTTTAAGAGCACTTCAGTCGGCGGAGATCCTTTTTCCCGACCGTGAAATAGTCGTCTGCGATGAAATAACAGAAATGGATTTCGGCGTTTTTGAGGGTCTTGCCGTAAAGGATCTTCTTGAGCTTGACAGCTACCGGAAGTGGATAAAGGGCGGTCTTGACAATCCTCCGCCAAACGGTGAGAGCCTGCGCAATATGATAATGCGTGTCAATTCCGGTCTTAACCTTATGATAATGGATATGATGAAAGAAAACATTTCTCATGCAGGTGTTGTCACACATTCCGGCATAATGATGAATATGCTTTCCTGCTTCGGGCTTCCTAAAATGAAGCCTATGGAATTTGCCTGCGAACCGGGCGAAGGCTGGCAGATATATGTTACAGCTATGATGTGGCAGAACGGCGGCACTTTTGAAATACTCGGAAAAGTTCCTGCTCCTGCAATTGACGAATATACAGAGTGATCTTACCGAAGGGGGTCATATTATGAATCCGAAAAAAAGCGGTGAATTTAAAAAGGCTGCACATACTGCCCTTAATGACTGCTGGTGTGAGTGTGTATGCATTTTTCTTGTTGTGCTCGGCGTAGCGATAGCGATCGCTCTTGCGGTGCTTCTTGTGATACAGTTTCTTTATACCTATGGTATTATTGAAAATAGTATCATGACTATATTTTCATCAGGCGGAGTTAAATTTTACTGCATAATTGCCCTTGCTTTGCTTATTATATGCATACTTGCCATACCTCTGAAATACGGCATAAGCTGGTACTACATACAGGCACTTGACAGCAGGCATGTTCCTGCTTCATGCTTTTTCAGCTGCTACACTAATAAAAAACAGCATATCCGAACAACTCTGACAGGTCTTGCGGTTATGGGATTAAGACTTGCTGTTGCCTTGCCTGTTGCCCTATGTATAATATTTATGGTAAGGCTTGCAATATCTGCGGTAAACAGTTCTTCCGGGGCACCGTTTATGATCACCTTTGTATGCTGCTGCCTTGTGCTGCTTATTGCCTGCCTGCTTTTTGGATATATGATATACAGTATGCATTTTACGCTTGTACCTTATATTTACGCAATGAATCCCGAAAAAAGTGTGAAAGATATAATTTCCGACAGCTTTAAAATAATCCGACGCAAGGAGTTTGATCTTATGGAAGTGTTGTTTTCATTTACAGGCTGGCTGGCACTTTCGCTGCTTATTTTTCCGATAATTTATGTTGCACCGTATATGTCGATGACATTTGCCGCTGCTTCCGTAAAGATTATAAAAGATCATTGCGATGAAAACGACAGCAGTGAAAATACATCGGCAAATCCTGAGATATACGGTAAGGCTGCCGAAGCGGAGGATAATGTACTTGTGTGAAAATAAAAACGGCAGAGTCGTTTCTTTTGAAGTAAATGACAATGAGGACGGTATAACCGTTGGTGAGCTGCTTAAATTCCGTGGTGTATCAAGGCGGCTCATTGTGAAGCTTAAACGTGCGGAAAACGGCATAAGCCTTAACGGTGAGCATATCCGCACAATAGACAAAGCTGCGAAAGGCGATGTTGTTTCTATTTTCCTTTCCGACAGCAAGGCTCTGGAGGCTAACAGCAGTCTTAGTGTGCCTGTGCTTTATGAAGATGATGATGTTGCGGTTTTTGACAAGCCTGTAAATATGCCTGTCCACCCGTCAATAAAGCATCAGGGGGATACTCTCGGAAATTGCTTTTCGGCTTTGTATCCCGACCTTACCTTTCGTCCCATAAACCGTCTGGACAGGGACACATCGGGACTTTGTGCTGTTGCAAAAAATGCACACTCGGCAAATCTGCTCCAAGGCTCGATAGAAAAGGTATATTATGCGGCAGTATGCGGAAAGCTCGAAAGGGGCGGCATTATCGACGCTCCCATAGGCAGAGCGGGTGAGTCCATAATAAGACGTGAGGTGCGTTCCGATGGGCAGAGGGCTGTTACCGAATATACTATTATAAATGAAAATGACAAATACACTTTGCTGCGGATAAAGCTTCGCACGGGCAGAACTCATCAGATAAGGGTGCATTTTTCATATATAGGTCACCCTCTTGCAGGTGACGACTTTTACGGCGGCAGTACAGAGGATATTTCGGTTCAGGCTCTTCACTGCGGCGAGCTTAGTTTTATTTCGCCTGTGACAAACGAAGCTGTAAATGTTGTTTCGCCTTTGCGTGAAGATATAGCTGCATTATTTAAAGGGTAATGCTCTTTGTATGTTACAAAAAAACATCTGCTGTAACCATTTTGTAACCAATGGTTACAGCATTTTATGTATATTTTTGTATCATATCAAAAATCGGGCACGAAATGCATGGTAAAAGCATAGCAAATGGATTGTAAACCGCACGAAATTAAACGTTTACAATTAAACATAAGAAAATTATAATGAATTTAATGTTAAAAGTGCTTAAATACAAGGTGCGAATTTGTTCAAAACTCCGAAAAACGTTAAGAAAATGTGACGATTTCGCCGTAATGGTTGCAATTTATAGCGAAAACGTTATAATAAATGATAGTGTTACTATTTTGTAACTATTGATTTTGAATATTTGATTTAATTGATATAAAAGAGAAAATGTGCTTTTGCAAAGAGAAAGGAGATGTCCGCCAATGGGTAAGAAGACTTGGGATTTCGACTTTGTCCCACCGACTTCTGCCGAAAGTACGGAAATCCGAAAGAACAATAAAATAGAATCGTCATTTGTCACAGTTGGAGCTTTGGTGTCCGCTGTTGTTACATACAGCCTTTCAAAGGCAGCTTATGGCTGCATTAAGGCGGCGGAAAAAATCAAGGCAGCTTTCAGACCTGTTCGGATCAATTTCAGCAACGCTTTCAGAAAGAAAGCAAAAAGTGCAGGTCTAAGCCTTATCAGTGCTGCTGAAAAAGTTTCATCATTCGGAAAGAATTTTGCCGCAAGCGTAAAGGAGAAAGGCTTTTTTGCCGCTCTCGGCTGCCGGATCACTGAGATCTGCGGTTCGCTTAAAAGAAATAAACAGTTCTTCCGCACAGCTGTGAACTACGGTGTTCCGATAGCTGCTATCGCAGTTCTTATCGGAGTTGTTTACAATACAGCTTCAACAAGCTACGGTATTGCCGTTGAATATAACGGTCAGGAGCTTGGCGTTGTTACTGCCGAATCTGTCGTTACAGACGCTCAGAAAACTATTGCGGACAGAGCAGTTTACTACGATACCAATAATGACGAGGTGCTTGTGACAGCGAACCTGTCCATCAAGCCGCTTAACGCTCTTGACGAAGTTATCGACGAGGTCGCTCTGGCAGATAAAATGGAAGAACAGCTTACAGTTGTAAATTCCGCTGCTGAAGAAACAGAGCAGGCTGATGAAACTGCTTCTGAGCAGAAAACAGAAGAAGACTTGATTGCCGCAGCTGCTGACGAATCAGAGATCGATGGCAAGGTAAGAGCCTTTATCGTTACGGTAGACGGCGAACAGATCGCTGCTGTTGAGAAAACTGACCGTATCACAAACTTCATTGAAGCACAGAAAAATAAATATACAGGCGATGATGTTGTATCGGTAGATTTTGACAAGGATATTGAATACAGCTATGAGCAGTATGTTTCCACATTTGACGTTGTTGACCAGCAGTATGTTATAAACAGACTGACATCTATCGTTTCCGAACCTGTTTATTATGAGGTAGAGAACGGTGATTCACCTTGGAACATTGCCCGTGACAACGATATGACCGTTGACGAACTTGTAAACTGCGTTGCTACATTTGACGGCGAGCAGATCTCCGATATTACTCAGAAGTGTCCTGTGGGAACAGTTATTCAGCTCAGTGCTGAAGTTCCTTATCTTCAGACGCTTGTTACAAAGAACGTTACCTATACCGATACTATTGATTACGAGATCGTCAAGACCGAAGATGACAATATGTATCAGGGCGAAACCGCTGTTGATGTTGAAGGCGTTGAGGGTGAGGCTGAATTCACAGCCCTCGTTACCTATAAAAATGACGTTCCTGTTTCAAAGCAGATACTCAGCGAAACTATCATCGCAGAGCCTGTTACAAAGCAGGTAAGAGTAGGTACAAGAGAAACCAAGACTGAGGTAAGTACAGGAAGCGGCGGCTCAGGCACATATTTCTGGCCTGTCGGCGGCGGTTATATTTCAGCTTATTTCGGTGACGGACGCGGTCATAAGGGTCTTGATATTGCAGCTCCTTATGGAACTCCTATTTACGCTGCTGAGTCAGGTACAGTTACAAGAGCCGGCAACAAATACGACGGCTACGGCAACTGCGTAATGATCTCACACGCTGACGGAAACGTTACGGTTTACGGACATATGAGCAGCGTTGCAATCAGCTACGGCGACTATGTTGTAAGAGGACAGCTTATCGGTTATGTTGGCAGCACAGGCGATTCAACAGGTAACCATTGCCACTTTGAAGTTCGTTCCGGAAGCTATTACAACGACCCAAGCGACTATGTTTCACAGTATTGATCAAATCAAATATTAAAATTAAACGGCTGATGTTAATGCGTCAGCCGTTTTTTTGTTATGTATTTTCAGAGGTCGTTGTTGTTTCTTCGGTATCGGTGTCGGAGAATGATGTTATTTCTGCACAGAGGTCAAGTTCGGGGAAGGATATTCCCGTAAGTGCCATTGTTTCCTTGTCAAAGGCAAGAACATAGCTGCACTGAGATATATTGCCTGTGTACTCCATACCTGTTTCGGTTTCTGTTGTTACCGCATCGGGCAGCGAAGCAAAGTTATCTATGGCATTGAAAATAAGCTCAAACACAGCACTGTTATTTATCTTTTCGGTAGGAATGTCAAATCCAAGTTCGCCCAGTGAAACGCCTACACCGCTGTCGTTATAGCTTAAATGAAGCCCTGCAACGGTTTCGGGCTCAGTAAGATCCATTTCCCATATGTTTGTACCGTAACGGCTCATTGTCCCCTTTATTTCCGTTGAATCATCAAGAGAAATGCTCATTTCGCAGGAAAAAGCTTTGTTAAGGTCGGGTGCTTTGGCGGTGACGGCGTTCTTAATAAAACTACAGCCTGTAAACAAAGTAAAATATAATACCAAAAGTAAATATAAAAACGTCTTTTTTTGCATAAAAAACCCTCCGTTCTCAGAACAGAGGGTCAATTTTTTATTTGCGCTGCCCTATCTGTTCATTCAAAAAAGTCTGAACACATAAGGAAGCTGAGCGATAACATCGGTAGGGAGCATACCTATCTGCGAGAGCTTTTCAGCCGCAAGATCGGCAGCCTTGCCGTGAACATACACACCTGCGGAGGCTGCATCAACGGGAGCAAGTCCCTGCGCCGCAAATGCTGCGATGACACCTGTGAGAACATCGCCGCTGCCGCCTTTGCTGAGTCCCGGATTGCCTGCTTTGCAGATAATAAGCTTTCCGTCACCTGCAATGTAGGTCGGTACACCCTTTGCGACAACGATAATATTGTATTCCCTTGCAAGTTCAACAGCCATAGTCAGTCTGTCCGCAGCTTTGTCTGCTCCGAATGCCGCAGCATAAAGACGTTTCAGCTCGCCCTCGTGAGGTGTGACAATAAGCTTGCCTTTTGTGTTTCTGATAATATCTATGCAGCCGGTGACGCAGTTTATGCCATCGGCGTCAAGAATTATCGGACAATTTATTCCGCAGATAATTTCCTTTACAAGCGACTTTGTGTCATCTGAAACAGCAAGTCCGCTGCCAATTGAAACGGCAGTCATTTTTTCTGAGAATTTGAGGATATTGTCTGCATTTTTGGCGGAAACAGTACCGTCCTTTGCTGCCGAAAGAGGAAGAAGAGTTGCTTCAAACATTGATGATGATATTCTGTTGAGCACCTCATCGGTGGAGGCTGCGGTAACAAGTCCAACACCGCATCTTAATGCTGCCATTGTTGACATTGCGGCAGCACCGCTCATACAGCGGCTTCCAGCAACATTGAGAAGATGTCCGAACTGATTTTTATACGAATTTTCAGCACGGGGAGGGAAAAGTTCCTTCATTTTTGCAGCGTCAAAGTCCTCTGCTATATAATCAACAGAGCGGTAGCAGGCTTCGGTAAAGCCTATGTCCGAAACCGTTATCTCGCCGCAAAGTGACTTTAACGGCTCGGAAAGCATACCTATTTTCTGACTGCCGAATGTAACGGTACAGTCGCATTTGAGCGTGCTCTCGTCGGCTGTGCCGGTAAGACAGTTTCCGCCAGACGGAACATCTATTGCCATTTTTATTGCGTCGCAGCGTGAAATATAGGAAAAGCAAGCCTTTATCTGTGGCGGAAGTTCACCATGGAAGCCTGTTCCGTAAACAGCATCAACAATAAGAGCCGATGAAGAAAAAAGGCGGAAAACCTCGTCGATATTGTCATTCAGATCCATTACCGCAATTTCACCGTGTCCGCTGAGTTCGCAGTATTCATATGCCGCAAGCTCTGTTTCAGGGTCGCCGCAGGCAAGCACAACGGAAACATTCATACCTGCGTCGGAAAGATTTCTTGCGATAACAAAGCCGTCGCCACCGTTGTTTCCTTTGCCGCAGACGATCATAACTCCGCCCGAAAGGTCAGCCTCCGAGGCGATACGGCATATACGCTCGGCAGCTGCCGCTCCTGCATTTTCCATAAGCTGCTTGTATGAAACACCGTTTTTATCCGAAGCGGCTTCGATCGCTTTCATTTGTTTTGGGGTAGGATAGAACATAGCAAACCTCCTAAAAAATAATGACAGCACAGCGGCAGCATTCATCTGCATTGCTGTACTGCCATTGGCAAGTCTTATTCGTAAAATATCACAGTACCCATTGCAAGTGATTTTGAATGAGCACAGGTTACGTTTGAACGCATTTTGGTTGCGGAGAAACGTCTTTTTGCTTCTCCCGAAAGACTTAGGTAGTAAGATCCGCTGTAATCAGCAAGGACGGAAACGTCCTGAATGCTGCATCCGTTGAAATTTACTCCCATCGCCTTTTTGAATGCGATCTTTGCGCAGTACATTTCTGCTGTTGTATATGGGGAAAAATTGCGTTCCATAAGGAATTTCATTTCCTGCGGAGAATAAACTCTTGACAGAAACTTCGGATTTGCGATAATTTTTCTCATATGCGGCATATCGACAAAATAGTTTTCAGTAATCATTTTAAAATAAACCCTTTCAAAGCCATGCAAAATTTAATAAATAATATGCCGTCAAAAAAATGTCAAGTATTATATTTTCTGTCAAATTCAATTCTCACAGGGCGGGGGAGAAAAGGCTTTATGCCCTCGATGACCTTTTCTTCGGGAGAGAAGATAAGTCTTACGCTGCCCATTGAAGAATGTGTGAAATCAGCGTAGTAGTTTTCGGTAGGTTCGTCGCAGGTGCCGTCGACCTGAACGATAGTAACGCCGTTTTCAACTTCCGGAGCGTCTGAAAGCTTTCCGAAGCGTTCAAAGGCCGAAGCCTTTGCTGTGATAAGACGTTTTCTTTTACGCTTTGCAATTATCTTGTCAACGTCCATTTCACCGTTTGTGACAATATATTCGTATTCGCTGTCAAGACCTGAGATGAGGTAATATCCGCCGTAAAAAGCACCTGCCGCAAGGAGCAGAGCAATAACAAATCCGCAGAGCATAAGGTATACGCATACTGCGGCAACAAGTCCTGCTGCTGCGCCGATAAGGACTTTCAGGGCAATTGTTTTTCCCGATGAAGGTTTCTTGACAAGCTGTTCAACAAAAATGTCCATTTTTACCTCCGTTTGTATAATTGTTTTTGTATAAAATATATTATATCATACTTTTTGGGGGCTTTCAAGAAAAAAATACTTGCAAATTATTATTTTATTGTATATAATATAAGAGTAACTTTATTTTTATAAACACATTGACCGGGTTCAGTAGCTGTTTTGGATAAATGTATTCAGAGAGAGGGCATAAGGCTGTGATTGTCCTTATACATCGAAACGGTGAATTTTCGCCTGTGAGTGGTTATGCTGAATGACTTTGGTTTAGTAGGCGTGAACGTAGCGTGCTGCGTTAAAGCCGTGGGGGATGTTGGTCCTTTGAAATAGGTGGTAATAAACAAGCAAGTCTTGTCCTGTTCAGCGGGGCAGGGCTTTTTTATTTTGACAGGTGATGATATGCTCAGAGAACTGCTTGGACAGATAAAGGAACACCCTGCACATTCCTTCGGTCAGCTTATAAAAATAATTTTTCTTATAATAGTTTCTTTGCTTTCTTTTCTTTTTGGCATAGGTGTGTATCTGCTTATGGCGGTGTACATTGCTTTGCTGGTGCTTCACGCTTTGAAAAATATCGGTGGTTTAAGAATAGGCTGGTGGAAATATCTTGCTGCTGCGGTCGTCGGCTGCGGGCTGATTAAGCTGCTGGGATTTATTCTGAGCGGGCTGCTTGCAAAGGTCAGGGAGGATCTGCTTGTGTCGGCATTCGGACAGACTTCGGAAAATGATTCTGGCGGTGCTGTTCCGCAGGCTTGCATAAAGCCCTTTGACCCAAAGGAAACCGCACTTCTTGAATTGCAGCAGAAATTTGACGCCAATGTCATAACGGAAGAGGAATACGAAAAACAGAAAAAAGAAATTTCAAACAATAAATAAATCTTGAGGTGAAATTTATGAAAGATCAGCTTGAAAAAATCAAACAGCTTGCCGAGCAGGAGCTTGACAAGTGCGAGAACCTTGAGGTTCTCGAAAATCTTCGTGTAAAATTTCTCGGAAAAAAAGGTGAGCTTACTGCTATCCTGAAGCAGATGGGTTCACTTTCCGCAGAAGAACGTCCTGTTGTAGGTCAGCTTGCAAACACAGTCCGCTCCGCTATCGAAGAGGACATTGCAAAGCGTACACAGGCTCTCAAAGAGGAGCTTGCAAAGAAGCGTCTTGAAGAAGAAACCGTTGACGTAACTCTCCCGGGCAAGGAACAGTCCATTGGTAAGCTCCACCCTCTTACAGTTACACTCAACGACATCAAGGAGACCTTCCTCGGTATGGGCTTTGAAATTGCCGAAGGTCCTGAGGTAGAAACAGACCACTACTGCTTTGAGGCTCTCAATATGCCTAAGCACCACCCTGCAAGAGATACACAGGATACTTTCTATATCAATGAAAATGTTGTTCTCCGTACACAGACTTCCTCTGTACAGATAAGAACAATGGAAAACAAAAAGCCGCCTATCAGGATCATCTCTCCGGGCAGAGTTTACCGTTCCGATACAGTTGACGCAACACATTCACCGCTCTTCCACCAGATAGAGGGTCTTGTTGTTGACAAGGGTATCACAATGGCCGACCTTAACGGTACACTGGAGCTCCTTATGAAGAGAATTTACGGCGAGGATTGTCAGATAAGACTTCGTCCGCACCATTTCCCATATACAGAACCGTCCGCTGAAGTTGACCTTATGTGCTTCAACTGCCACGGTGCAGGCTGTCCGCTTTGCAAGAACGAAGGCTATATCGAGCTTCTCGGTGCAGGTATGGTTCACCCTAAGGTACTTGAAGGCTGTGGCATTGACCCTGAGGTTTACAGCGGCTTTGCATTCGGTATCGGTCTTGAACGTATTACAATGGGCAGATATAAGATAGGCGATATGCGTCTGCTCTATGAGAACGATATGAGATTCTTGGGTCAGTTCTAAGGAGATTGACATATGGACACACAAAAAAAGACCTCAATAGAACTGCTTGTCGAAGCAAACATAAGGAGTTTTGCAAAGGGTTTAACAAGCAGGTATAGTAGAGAATTGCATCGTGATGATGGCGTAATAAATATGAAAAAGAATAATTGCTTTATTGCTGAACTTGGCGAAGAGTTTATGTTTTATTCTGCGTTTGTAAGAAGTTTTGATAGTTCTTTTGGCAATATTCTTGAAGATTTGGGCAATGACATAGCACAGCTCTCATATGATGTGCGAGGAAATATTGATTCGTTTATTCTTCCTGACCAAACTCAACGAATTGCATCTATTTTAGATAGCTATGTTGACCATATATCTCAGCCATCAATAACACACTATTCCTCCTTTGATGTTATATATCCTAAAAATACGGTAAGCTTTGAAAGATCTCATGTAACAGATAATTACTTTTTCAACGCTGAGACAAATGAGCATTTTTTAATTGAACTTAAGGCTTCGGGAGATTTAGATAATAAGAAAGCAAGGGCGGAAAAGTCTGCGCTACTTGAAGAATATTTTTTATTAAAGAATAGTTTGAGAAATGATTCTTCAGCAAAGATTAAAATCTTTTTTGGAACAGCGTATAATAAATTTGGAGAAGGCAACTTTTGGAAGCAGGAGCGTGTCCGTCAATTTTTTGCAGATGACGAATTATTGATAGGCAAAGATTATTGGAATTTTGTTTGCAATGATGACAATGGATTTAATGTAGTGTTTAATCAATTACGAAAAAGCACCACGAGATTTAAAATTGCTTGCTAAACTTGGAGGAATATTGTGACAAAAGTTGAAGCCATTCAGGCATTGATGAATGAATATAACGGAGTAGTTACATGGGAAGTCTTATATAATGAAATTGAGCGATACTATCCAAACGTTAAAAATTCATCTGAATGGAAAGCTGGGTTAAGAGGTGTGTTATACCGTGAACTCGGGAAAAAATTTAAACGAATTGATAAATCAGTTTATGCATTAATTGATTATAACGAAAAGAATTTGATTGCCCAAAGTGAAAATTGCTTGATTACAGAAAAAGAGATATTAACTGTAGTTAGGACACAACAGGCAAAATTCAGAGATTCACTTTTGAAGCAATTAAAATTTTGTCCGATTACAATGATTAAAGATAAAAGATTGTTAGTTGCAAGTCATATTAAGCCTTGGTGTTTGTCTAATGATATTGAAAAGCTTGATGTGTATAATGGATTTATTCTGACACCGCTATATGATAAATTATTCGATAGTGGATTAATTACATTTACATCAAAAAAAATGATGTATATTTCACCAACGCTTTCCAAGGATACTATTCAGAAGCTCAATTTAAAAAATGAATATTACAGTAATCTTCCAATAGAAGGACGAGAAAAATATCTTGAATTTCACAATGATAAAATCTTTTTAGGTGATGCAGATAGCATTTATTTTAAAACAAATATATAAAGTGAGGTAAGTAAAAATGGATTTATCAATGAGATGGCTGAACGATTATATTGACGTTTCAGACCTTTCTATAAAAGAATTCTGCTCTGCTATGACTATAAGCGGTTCAAAGGTCGAGCGATATGATACAGAGGGCAGCGAAATAAGCAAGGTCGTTGTGGGCAAGCTCCTTTCAGTTGTTCCACACGAAAACTCCGATCACCTTGTTGTATGTCAGGTAGATGTGGGCAAGGCAGGAAACGGTGAGCCTATCCAGATAGTTACAGGTGCTCCAAACGTTAAGGCTGGGGACATCGTTCCTGTTGCTATGGACGGTTCAACTCTCCCTAACGGTGTTAAAGTAAAGAAAGGCAAGCTCAGAGGTGTTGAGTCCAACGGTATGCTCTGTTCACTGGGCGAGCTTGGTCTTACAACTCACGATTTCCCATATGCAATTGCAGACGGTATCTTTCTTTTACAGCAGGAAGAAGGCTGCCCCGAGCTTGAACTCGGTATGGATATAAGAGAAGCTATCGGCTTCAATGATACAACAGTTGAATTTGAAATTACTTCAAACCGTCCCGACTGTATGTCCGTTATCGGTCTTGCAAGAGAAGCACACGCTACCTTTGATAAGCCTTATACAGTCAAAGAACCGACCTACAAGGGCATTGACGGTGACATAAACTCAATGCTCAAGGTGCAGATACACAATACAAAGCTCTGCCCACGCTATATCGCAGGTGTTGTAAAGAATGTAAAGGTAGGTATGTCACCTCGCTGGATGAGAGAAAGACTCCGTGCAAGCGGTGTTCGTCCTATCAATAATTTTGTTGATATTACAAACTATGTAATGCTTGAATACGGTCACCCAATGCACGCTTTTGATATTCGCTACATCAACGGCAGCGAAATAAATATCAGAAATGCAAAGAACGGCGAAAAGATAACAACTCTTGACGGTGTTGAGCGTGAGCTTAAAGACAGTATGCTCGTTATCGCCGACGCAGACAAGCCTGTTGCGGTTGCAGGTGTTATGGGCGGCGAGTACAGCGGTATTATGGACGATACTGTTGACGTTGTATTTGAAGCAGCCTGCTTTGACGGTGCATCTGTCCGCACAACAGCAAAGGCTCTCGGTATGAGAACAGACGCTTCCTTACGTTTTGAAAAGGGCATTGACCCACAGAATGCATATCCTGCACTTATGAGAGCATTTGAGCTTGTTGAAATGCTTGGCTGCGGCGAGGTCGTAAAGGGTGTTATCGACGCTGACTATACAGACAAAACACCAAAGGGCGTTGTATTTGACCCTGAGTGGATAAATAACTTCCTCGGCACAGATATTTCCGAAGCTGAGATGAAGACCTGTCTTGAAAAGCTTGACTTCAAGGTAGAAAACGGCAAGGCATACGCTCCGTCAGTCCGTATCGACATCGAATGCAAGTCTGACGTTGCAGAAGAAGTAGCAAGAATTTACGGCTACAATAAGATACCAAAGACAATTATCAGAGGTGTTGCAGACGCACAGCTTACACCAAAACAGAAATACGACAGAGCAATTATGAACACAATGACTGCTCTCGGCGCATATGAAATAACGACCTATTCATTCATCAGCCCTAAGTATTTCGACAAGATAAGACTTCCTGAAAACAGTCCTCTCAGAAATACAGTAACTATCACAAACCCTCTTGGTGAAGATACTTCCGTAATGAGAACGACTATCCTCCCGTCAATGTGTGAAGTCCTTGCAAGAAACTATAACAACCGCAATGCATCAGCCTGCCTGTTTGAGCTTGGAAACGAATATATCCCTAACGGAAACGAGCTTCCTGATGAGCCCGAAAGACTTGCAGTAGGTATGTACGGCGGAAACTGCGACTTCTTTGACATCAAGGGCAAGATAAATACACTTCTTGAAAATATCGGACTTGATGACTGCGAATACACAGCCTGCATCGACAGCGATGACTTTGCCGAAGCAAATGCATTCCACCCGGGCAGATGTGCGGTCATCTCAAAGGACGGCGTAAAGATCGGTATCGTGGGCGAGCTTCACCACGAAGTCCTTGAAAATTACGGTATCGGCGTAAAAGCATATGCCGCAAAGCTTTGCGTACCTGAAATGATGGCAATGGCAAAGACGGAAAAGATATATAAGCCGCTCCCGAAATTCCCTGCAACTACCCGTGACCTTGCTATCGTTTGCGATGATAAGCTTCCTGTTGCGTCCCTTGAAAAGGCTATAAAGACCGCAGTGGGAAATATCCTTGAAACAGTAACTCTGTTTGACGTATACAAGGGCAAGCAGGTAGGCGAGGGCAAAAAGTCCGTAGCTTACTCTATCTCAATGCGTTCACACGAAGGCACACTTACCGATGAACAGGCAGACGCAGCAGTTAAGAGAGTTCTTAAAGAGCTTGCAAAGCTTGGTGCAGAATTGAGAGCATAATATAAAGCATTATCGGCTGCCGCAGCTATCTTTCTGCGGCAGCAATTTTTTATTAATAATAAAAAATAAGAATTATTGCGGATTTTTGATTTTGTTTCAAAAAGGTCAGTTTGCGTGGATCTTTAGTTTTTTTATTTTTTGGGGGGGCGGCGGTTTGAAGTTTGCTTTGAGCTTGGGGATAGTGTTCCGCCGCGGTCGTTCATACCCTGCGGACTTTTTGATATATCGGCAAAATACGGGAAAAACACAGGTCAAAATAAAAAACTTGCATTTTTGAGCATAAAGCTGTACAATATAATATGATAAAATAATATGGCAAAATAATAAAAAAGGAGGATATATTCCTCAGACGGAATATTTGTCAGTCTTATGAAAATGTTTCCTGTTGAATTAGGCGTCAGCACATTGATCGGAAATGTTCTTCCCGAAATGGTGCGTGATATGTCAAGGCTGGAGGTCTCGCATTATGACCTGCCCGCCGAAGCTCTTCCCGAAGAATTTGACGGCTTGAAAATAGTGCAGCTTTCCGACCTCCATAATAAAAAATACGGCAAATATAATTTCGAGCTTTATAAGCGTATATGTCATGAAGACCCCGACATTATTGTTATGACAGGGGATATGATAAGCCATAACGCTCCCAATATGCATGATTTTATTGCTTTGGTGCGTATGCTATGCAAAAAATATCCCGTGTATTACGTCAACGGCAATCACGAAAATTCCGATATGGACGTTCCCACATTCAAAAGTGTCGCCGCACGTTTAGAGCAGTCCGGTGCAAAATGTGTTGATAACGCTTATGTAATTTTAAAGCGTGGAAACGCAAGCATACGTCTTTGCGGACTTTGCTATTCAGCACGTTTTTACCGTGGAGTCAGAAATTATAAAATCAACTGGAGCGAGTTCACTCTTGATGATATGGTACGTTACTGCGGCGTTAAGCCAAAGGATCGGTTTACCATACTTCTTGCCCATAATCCGTTGGATTTTGATATTCACGCAGAATGGGGCGCAGATATTTCATTCGGCGGACATATCCACGGCGGCTTTATCAGACTGCCGTTGGTCGGCGGAATAGTTTCCCCCGAACTGAAGCTTTTCCCAAAATATAAAGAGGGCGTCTACAAAAAGGGCAAATCGTGGCTCGTTGTAAGCAGAGGTCTTGGAAGAATAAGATTTTTTAACCCCCCGGAGCTTGTGTCGGTAACGCTCCACAGCAAAAAGAAAAGAAAGGATAAATGAAAATGAAAAAGAAAATTCTTGCCGCAGTATTGGCGGTAATTGCATCAGCTGCAATTTTAAGCGGCTGCTCTAAGTCAGAGGAAACAGATGAGGCTGTTACAACAACAGTAATGGAGCCGGCTGCCGATACATCTGATGTGACATCAGACGAAACGGAAGAAACAACTGCCGCAGAAACAGAAGCGACTGAATCGGAGACCTCCGTAACAGATACAGCTTCTCTTACCGATGAGCAGAAAGCCAATATTGAAGCATTTTTTGGCAGCGTTGCTTTTGAATATGATACTGCAATAGCCGAAAATGTTGAGAGCTTTTCCGCTATGGCTGAAAAGGACGCAGACAAGACTGTTCCATATGCCGAAAGCCAAACCAAAGCACTTGCCGACAGCCTTTATTCTTCCGACAGCTACAGCATAACCCTGAAAAACGATAACACCTTTACAGTTACCGCCGCAAAGGGCGATAAGCTTAAAATAGCAGTCTGCACAGGTGACATTGCGGCAGCAATGATATTCGGCGGCAATGAGGTATATTCATATTCACCGATGGATATGAACGGCTACAAGATAACTCTTAATGATGAGGATATGGAGGACTATACAAAGGAAGGCCTTCTTGAAACCGCTATACTTACTCCCAATGATGAAAATTCTGAAGTAAAGGTATTCGATATTGAGGCAAACGGAAAAAAATATACATACGAGCTTTTTGACAGCTTTGCTTATATATTTGACGAGGACGGTGCAGCAAAGGCTTTATGCGACGGAACAGACCTTTTCTATATGGAGGTACTCACGGAAGATGTGCCTGATGATACATTTGCACAGCTTGAAGGCTATGACATAATGGACTATGACGAGCTGTTAAAGCTTATGGAAGATGCAACGGAGCAGACCGAAACATCAGGCGAAGAAACAGCGGCAGAGGAAACGTCTGCAGCTGAAGAATAATTGCAGCAATGGGTCACGCACAATGTTACGTCCGCGGCGGCTTGCTGTCTGACAGCTTATCGAAAATTTAATGCCGCTGCCCAAATAAAAATAAAAAAGCTCCCGAACCGCACAATAATATGGTTCGGGAGCTTTTTAAATTTGGGAATGTCCGATCCCGGCTTTAAAAAAGCTGACACAATGCACAGGCTATACTATTTTAATGCCCAGCATACAGGCAAGGTCAGCCGCCTGCATAGCGTTTACTTTAAGACCTTTTAACTCCGAGAAATGTTCCGAGACCATTATGCCGTCAATGATACAGTCGGATAGATCCTGCCCCTTCAGCATAGTTCCGAAAAAATCGGTGTGAGTGAAATTTACGCCATTGAATTCAGCTTTTTTCAGCTTGCATTCCGACATAAACGCATCACGCATTTCACAGTCACGGACAATGCAGCCGTCCCACATTGCTTCCGCAAAATCACCGTAGCAGAAGGAGCTGTTTTCGGCTTTCAGCCCACGGAAAACACTTTGCCTGAAAATACTTCCGTCACCCTTGCAGAAAGAAAAGGTGCTGTCCCTGAAGTATGAATTTTCAAATCTGCACCCTGAAAAAAGGCAATTTTCAAACACCGTGTCATAAAATCCCGCCCCGGTGAAATTGCAGTCGGTAAAACGGCATTTTGTAAATCTCATACGTTCAAAGTCCAGCCTTGAACAGTCACCGGACTGTAAAATTTCATTTTCGAGCACCATATCGCTGACGCCGCTTTCGGCAGCTCTTGCACTTTCAATTGCTGTATCGAGCATACAGACCTCCAAAATCAAAGCGGTCAGAAAACAATATCTGACCGCTCAATATTCATTTTATGTTTATACGGTTGCTACCGTCATTTCGCCATCAGATGAAAGGAACACCTTGCTGTGAACATATTCAATATCAGCCTTGAAAACGGTATCGTTTATAGTTATTGAAGTGCCGGGGTAAATGTAACCCTTGCAGCTTACCGAAAGCATCTGACGGTTTGCAAGAGATATGTCTATTTCTTTTATTCGCTTGTTGGCATTGCCTATCTCAACACCGTTGATTATCTTCTGACGTGCGGCATTGCCGAGAATGACTTCCTTGTCATCGGGAAGACCGTGCAGCTCCTTTTTCTTTTCGTTCAGAAAGTTCACGATAAGGGCAAGGTCGGCTGTTTCCTTTTCAAGCTTTGCTATCTTGGCGAGCAGGTTATTTTTTTCTGCGGAAAGCAGCGCATTGTCACCGAGGGTTATTTCGGTCTGTATGTAATTTTTGGAGCCGATATTTGATGTTTCGATGCTGTTGAGGATAACGTATCTTCCGCCGATAAGGCTGCCGTTGGTTCCTCTTGTGATGAGAGTTCCTCCGCAGTATACATCGCAGATAACATAGTTCTGAGCGGCAATATTGCCGTCGCACTTTATATTTGAGCGTTCGCAGAAAAGAGCGGATACAGAGCCGTGAGAGGTTATCTTTGAGTTTATGCAGCCTTTTTTGATAACGATGTCACCGCCTGATTCAAGAACAGCACCGTTTACATCTCCGCTTACGACTATATTTGCATTTGAAGATACCTTGAAGCCCTCGCAAACGCTGCCCTTGATGATAACGTCACCCGTGAAATCGATATTTCCCACAGAGGCATCAACATCGCCCGATATGGTAACAACACATTCAACGTTGAAGGTACCGTTTTTATAAACGATATGACCGTCAACGGCAGCGACTATCTGAGTGCCGTCATCGGTAAGCTTTGTATTTACGCCGAGGGTATAAGAAGCCTTTTTGCCGGGTATCTGGCGCATAATACCGCCGTGTATATCCGTACCGGGTTCACCTGTTTTGGGAAGTGTGATATCCGCAATAACATCGCCTGCGTTTACCATACGCACGATGCCGAGATTTTTATAATCAACAAATCCGAACTCATTTTCAACAGGAGTGTTGTTGGTTTCTTTTGAATAGCGGTACTTGATAGTTCCGTTTTCACCGTCGATGGGATATGTAGCTGACGCAATGCAAAATTTTTCATTGTATCGGCTGTCGCTGACTATTGAGTCGATAATATCTTCTCTCAGACCGTATACTACCTTGTTTTTTTGCAGTTCGGACATTATCATATCTTTTGTGACCGGCTTTCCGCCGTTTTCCGGAGGAATAACGAAAATATATGCTTCTGTATTATTCGGAAGCACACTTACATTAACAATGCTGTCTTTAGGTTCTTTTTTATTAATATCTGCCATTATGAGATCCCTCCCTTATTTTATTATAGCATACAATATGTAAATAATCAACATTTTTTATATAAATCGCTTCTGAATTTTAAAGCAAAACGTGGGATTTTTCTCAATTGTTGAAAAATTATTCATAATGTGCTATAATAACAAAAGATAATCAGTATTGCTAAGTAAAGGTGATTTGTGTGATAAACAGTTCTGTTTCTGCGGCGGACAAGCTTAAAATGACGGCACTTACAATTTTGTTTGTGATGTTAATGTTCGTGGTATCATTTCTGAATGCAAGATTTCCGGATATGATGCTGTTTGGTACAAATATGACGGTATCGTCCTTTTCGGGCATCATTACAGTAATAATGATACTTATATGCACGAAAATACTCACAATAAATGCAAAGCACGGCTTTAAGGTTTCTTTGGTACTTATGCTGGCTGAGCTTGCTATGGTGTCCTTTGCTGTTATTGCAAAGAAAAACTTCCAGTCGGCAACGGGTATATTTATGGCAATAGGCGGCATTGCACTCATAGTTATGCAGCACAGTTATCTGACCACTATCGAAAAAGAGGAGCAGCACCTCCAGAGCCTTTCCGTGACCGATATGCTAACAGGACTTATGAACAGACGCGGACTTATCAATAAGGTCGATGAGTACATAGCCGCTCAGAAGCATTTTACCCTTTTTTATCTTGATCTTGACAACTTCAAAAATATAAACGACAGTATGGGTCACGTTCTGGGCGATACGGTGCTTTGCAAAATAACCAACAGATGGCTCGATGTGATGGAATGCGAATGTATTCTTGCAAGAACGGGCGGTGACGAATTTGCCGTTCTTGTTGAAGATGAAGACCCTGCAAATGCCGTTAAAAAAGTGCAGAAATGTATCGACTGCCTCAGATATAAGATAACAGTAGACAGCTTCAATTATTATGTTTCCGTAAGTATAGGCGCAGCGTCATTTCCGAATGATGCCGATAACAGCGATGACCTTATAAAGCATGCAGATACAGCAATGTACAGAGCAAAGGAGCTTGGCAAAAATCAGCTTTGCATTTTTGACAGCGATATGCTCAGCAGCATAAAAGCCGAAATGCAGATAGAATCCTGTATCCGTGACGCATTGAAGCACAATAAATTCAGGCTTGTTTTTCAGCCGCAGTATACAGCAGAGGACAGGAAGCTGAGAGGCTTTGAAACACTTCTGAGAATGAATGATGCCGACGGTAAGCCTGTTTCGCCTGCGGTGTTTATTCCGATAGCCGAAAAAAGCGGTCTTATCCTTGATGTTGACAGATGGGTGCTGCGCAATGCGATAAAAACCTTTTCCGCATATCTTGACAAATGTGATGCAGTGCTGTCAATAAATATGTCCGCAAAGCATATAACAGAGCTTAACTTTACTGATGAGATAGAAAAGGTGCTTGACGAAAGCGGTTTTCCGCCTGAAAGACTTGAAGTCGAGGTCACGGAATCATGCTTTATATCCTCCGTTGATACAGCGATCGCAGCTCTTGATAAATTAAAGGAAAGGGGAGTATGCATTGCCCTTGATGACTTCGGTACAGGTTATGCATCGCTGAGCTATCTTTCACGCCTGCCTATCGACCTTGTAAAGATAGATAAGTCATTTGTTGACCAGCTTGAAAACAGCCGTGACCGTGACGACTTTGTAAAGGCGATAATTTCTATCGGGCATATGTTCCATTGCAAGGTCATTGCAGAAGGTGTCGAGCTTGACAGCCAGCTTGAAAAGCTTGGTTCAATGGAATGTGACTATATCCAGGGTTATCTCTGGGGAAAGCCAGAGCCGATAGAAAATTACTTCGGCTGAACCCGTATTTTACGTCAGCCTATTGAAAAAGGCATTATATTATGTTATAATTAGGCAGTGACCTTAATACTAATAACCATTTAACCTATGGATAAAAT
>ENA-ORCP01000901-ORCP01000901.1-human-gut-metagenome-genome-assembly--contig:-NODE-901-length-26420-cov-4.068595_pt1 | contig 26420 bp, 24 predicted proteins | sample MGYA00242990_ERZ507991 | MGnify/ENA primary metagenome ERZ507991 (study PRJEB26167, sample SAMN06115496) | human gut metagenome | host: Homo sapiens | place: China:Henan | collected 2015-05-07 | study... | reverse complement strand
GCGAACGGGTCATATCCACCGTCTCAATCATGCCGACGTCGCCGATGGTATAGAGCTTATCCACACCCTCGAGGCAGAGCCGCTCATTGTGCTCTGCGGCATAGCGGCAGACGGCGCGCACCGTCTCGTCATCGACGAGCGAATTGTGCAGCACCCTGCCGCCGTACTCCACATAAGCCGAGCCGCAGACATAGCCGTCCATATGCAGCCCGGGCGGCAGCGCGTGCAGCATCATGGCGCGGCTGCGCCCCGTGTTGATGAACACCTTATGCCCATCGGCGCGCATGCGCGCGATCGCCGCCGTATTTTGCGGCGAAATGCCGCCCGGAAAGAGCAATGTGCCGTCAATATCGAAAAAAACAAGCCAGGGTTTCATCGTGTTTCGGCCTCCGTCGGGTTCAGGGGCGTTTCGGTTTCGTGCGCCGCGCGTGCAAGCGCCGCGGCAGCGCATGATGCGTTCATCTCGCGGCAGAGCGCGTCGTAGACGGCCTGCAAATCGCGCACGCGGGCGCGGCAGGCGGCGCAATCGGCAAGGTGCGCATTGACTGCGGCGGAGTGCGCCACCGTGTCGGCGTTCAGCGTATCCATGGACACAAATGCAATCAAGTCATTCAGACTCGGATGGTTGTTCATCGCAATTTCTCCTTCAGTCCTGCATTGATACGGTTCACCCAATCGCTGATAGACGCCTTGGCGCCCTTCTTCATGAAAAAGTCGGCATAGACCATGTCGCCGTACCGGACATCTTTACTAAACGGCGTCGCCAGCATTTTTCGCAGCCGCGCGTCGGCATCCATGCTGATTTTCAGCCACGGAATGCGCGCCGACGCCGCCGTGACCGACGCCCACATCTCGGCGAGCGTCATCTGCGCGTAGGCGGAAATCAGCAGTTCGTTGGACTGAATCTTCGTCACATCCGCCGACAGAATCAGCACCGCCTGCGCCACCCAGGTGATGATCTTATAGACCTGCACATCCATGTCGAGCACCCGCTCAAACGCGGCGCGAAGCATGTCCGTGCTCTCGTCCGGCTCAAACGGCAGCTCGGCATCCGGGTCGGCAATCTGCAAATACGGCGCATCCTCGTCGTCCGGGTCGGCGTCGAGCGCGACGGTCTGCCGTGCTGCCGACGAACGGCATTTGTCGCGGCAGATGTTGCCCGCGACGGTGTAGACCCAGCGGGCAAAGCCCTCGGGGTCGTTGTTGAGCGTATCGCCGCGATACAGGAAATTCGGGATTGTGCATTTAATCAGGCGTATGTACACCTCCGAGAGCAAATCCTCGGCGGTGCAGCAGCGCGCAAGTGCGGGCGTCGATGCCACTTTGCGCTCCAACTTGCGCAAAAGCAGACGCTCGGCGAAGGCACACAGCGCATCGTACCGCGCCGGTTTCTCCACCGTCAGCTCCCGCACAATCAAATCAAATTCCTCTTGCGTGCATGCAGTCATTGTTTTCTCCGTCAGATGCCGAAGCCCATCCGCTTCGGCTTTTTCTCCATCAGTGCGGCAAACTCGCGGTCGCTGCCCGCCGCACGGAAATCCTCCTTGGACAGCACGACCGTCTCCGCGCCCGCAAGGCGCGCGCGCATCGTCGCCTTGCCGCAGGTGCGCTCAAACAGGTTGCGCACAAAGCGCGCGTTGCTGAAGTTCTCGGCGGCAAGCACCGCGTCCGGCAGCGCGTCGAAATACGCGCGCACCGCCGCGGCAAGGTCATCCGTGACCGTCGCCTTCTCGCAAAAGCGCATGAAAATCGCGCAGAGCGCCGCGCGGTCGTAGTTCGGGAACTCCACCACATACGGCATGCGGCTCTCAAGCCCCGGATTGGCCTCGAGCAGCGTCTGCATCTCGTCCGGGTAGCCCGCCATGATCACCACAAAATCGCCGCGGTGATTCTCCATCTCGGCGGTCAGCGTGTCCAGCGCCTCCTTGCCGAAGGCGTCCCCGTCGCGCTCGCCCTTGTACAGCGCATACGCTTCGTCGATAAACAGCACCGAGCCGTATGCCTCGCGGCAGATCTCCGCCGTGCGCGGCGCGGTCTGCCCGACATACTTGCCGCACAACTCGCGCGCGGCGCACTCAAAGAAAGCGCCCTTCCGCAACACGCCGCGCGCGGCAAACAGCTTGCCAAGCGCCCGGGCAACGGTGGTCTTGCCGGTGCCGGGATTGCCGACAAAGCGCATATGCAGCGTCGGCTGTTCCATGCCGTGTGCGCGGGCGTACTCCACCTGCGCCAGAATCTCCTCGATGCGGGCGCGCACGCGCTCCATGCCGACAAGCCCGTCTAAAATCGCCTCGCCGCTGCGCGTATCGTAGCCGGCGACAGCGCTGAGCGCCGCGATTTCCGACGGCTTGATGACACAGTCGTCCGTGCCGTCCGCCGCGTCGCAAACCTGCTTTGCATAGATCATTTCCCGCACAATCTTGTTGACGGTGTTGATGCCGTAGAACGCGCCGTCCGCGCGCTCGCAGCCGACCAGCGCATCAAATACGCCCCAGGCGTCGTCGGTCATGGTGTACCCCACGGCCAGCGAAAGCGGCTCGAAGGTGACGGTCTGCACCGTCAGGATGTCGCCGAGCGAGCGGCGGACATTTTCGAGCGCGTCGTCCTCGAGGAGCGGCACGCGGAACACAACGATGTTGTCGGTGGCGTAGTCCTCGATGCGCGCAAGAAAACGCTTGAAAGCCGCGTCGCGCAGGCGACCCAGCCACGCGGTGATGTCCACACAGATGATGTGCCCACAGCCGAAGCCCTCGTGCACCAGCGTGCAGAGTTCGTCCCCGCGCACTTCTTCCTCGGGCAGCCGCGCCTCGCGGACGCGCTTGCCCTCGCCGAAGTGAAACAGCCCGGTCTCACAGAGCAGCTCGGCAAACAGCTCGAGCGCCGTCGAAAGCCCGCGCCCCGCGCCGATAGAAAACAGATAGCAGCGGTTGGTGAAGACATCGTAGGTCGCATGGCGCTTCACCAGCGGCGCTACGCTGTACAGCTCGTGCATGAGCTGCTTGTACGCGGGCGAGCCGACCAGCGCGTCGATGCGCGCAAGCACGCCCGCCTGCACTGCGTCAAGCGGCTGCACCGCGATGCGCAGTCCGTCGGCTGCCGGGAGTGCTGCAAGCCCGGTGCGCAGCGTCTCTGCGTCCGCATCCGTCCCGACCTCGGCGGCGACATGCGTGAGCGATTTGGAAAGGACGGAAAAGCCGCCGGCAAGCGCCGTCTGCGCCGCAGCAATGAAGCGGTCAATCACCGCGCCGTCCCCCTCCAGCACCGCATCGGGGCGCGCGGTGACCTCAATTCTGTAGTTCACGGTTCCTCCTTACTCGGCAGACGAAATAATGGTGTTTGCCCAGCTGCCCTTCTTCAAGAGATAGAAAGCGATACAGAGTTTCAAAATGTCCGCCGTGCGGACGGCAAGGTAAATGTACTCCACCGGAAGCGCCGTAAAGGTACAGAGTGCAAAGGCGACCGGCACCGTCACGACCCAGGAAAAGCCGCAGTCAAATGCGAAGGTCGTCCAGGTCTTGCCCCCGCTGCGGATGGTGAAATAGGCGGCATGCACCAGCGACTCAAACGGCAGTGCAAGTCCGCCGAACATCAGCATCCGTGCGGCGGTCGCGCGCACCTCAGGCTCGGTGTTGTACAGCTCGGGAATCAGCCCTGAGAAGGCGATGAGCAGCGTGCCCATCACCACATGAATGACAAAATCGGCAAAAAGCAGCTTGCGGTCGAGGTCAATCGCCCGCTCACGGTTTCCGCAGCCGAGCTCGCGCCCGACAATAATCGAAATTGCCGTGCCCATCGCAAACATGATGATGCAGAACAGATTCCAGACCGTGGTGGTGATGTTGGCGGCGGCGACAGCGTTCATGCCGCGTGCGGCATAGCAGCCGGTGACAACGGTCATCGCCAGCGACCACAGCACCTCGTTGACCATCAGCGGCGAACCGGTGACGGCGATGTCGCGCACCAGCCGCGCGGGGATATGCATGGAGCGGTACGCGCCGCGGATAAACTGAAAGCTGTCGCTTTTCCTGTGCGTATACAGCACAATCACCGCAAGCTCAATAAAGCGGGATGCCGTGGTGGCGATGGCAGCGCCGCGCACGCCGAGCATGGGAAAACCGCATTTGCCGAAGATGAGCAGCCAGTTGAAGGTCATGTTGAACGCGATGGCAACCGCGCCCGCCAGCATCGGCACAAAGGTCTCGCCGTTCTCGCGCAGCGTGCCCGCATACGCCTGAATCAGTGCAAACGGGAAGATGCCGACAAGGATAATGTCCAGGTACTCGCGCGCGTAGCGAAGCACGACCGCCATGTCGAGGCCCTGGTTTGCCTCGTTGTCAAAGAAGCGCAGAATCAGCGCGTCGCCGAAGAAGCAGAAGACGGCAAGCGCAATCACCGTCGCCGCCGTGCAGAACAGCAGCTTGAAGCGGAAGACCTCGCGCTGCCCCTTCCAGTCGCTTGCCCCGGCAAACTGCGCGCCGAAAATGGACGCGCCCGAAATGCCGCCGAAAATGGTCATGTTGAAGACAAAGACCAGCTGGTTTGCAATGGCGACGCTGCTCATCGGCGTGGTGCCGAGCGCGCCGACCATCAGGTTGTCGGCGAGGCTGGCGAAGTTTGTGAGTCCCTGTTGGATAATCAGCGGCAGAACCAGTGCAAACAGCATTTTGTAAAACGCGCGGTCGCCGATGTATTTTTGCTTGAAATTCATGAGATTTATGTGCCTTTCGTCATAGAATGCGTCCCGAAAGGCATGCCTTTCGGGCTCAGCGAATCATCTCGTCCTGCTTACCGGAAGATTTGTGCGCACGGATTACGCCCTCAATCTCATCAATGCTGCTGGCGGGCAGGTCGCCGAGAATCGTATTTTTAATGGCGGACAGTGCGTTGCCGACCTCGAGCGCGCGGCGCACATCGCCGCTCTTGACAAGGCCGTAGAGCACGCCCGCAATGTAGGCGTCGCCGCTGCCGATGCGGTCGATAACCTCGATGCCCATGTACGGCGGCTCCTCGTAAAACTCGTCCTCAAACAGAATTTTCGAGCCGAAATTGTGGCGCATCGGGCTGACGACTTCGCGGCGCGTGGTGGCAACCAGCGTGCAGCCGTAGTCCTTGGCGTAGCCGCGCATGATCTCCTCGAGCGTGCCGGTGCGCTGCAGCATACGGCGCGAGGTCTCCTCCGAGACAAACAGGAAGTCGACATACGGGAAGACCGACTCGACCGCCTTTTTCGCCTCCTCCTCGCTCCAGAGCGTGGCGCGGTAGTTGACATCAAACGAAATCATCGCGCCCGCCGCCTTGAAACGGCGGATCGCCTCAATCGCGGTCGCGCGCAGCCCTTCGCCGATGGCAAGTGAAATGCTGCTGACGTGGAAGATCTTCGTCTTTGCATAGATATCCGCAGGGATCTCGTCTATCGTCAGCGTGGTTGCCGACGAGCCTGTACGGTCATAGATGACCGCCGATTTGCGCGGGTAAGCACCGGTCTCGGAATAGTAGATGCCGAGGCGCTTGGCGGGCGAATCGTCGTAAACGATGTAATCGTCGCTCACATCGCCGTAGCGGATGCGGTTGCGGATGAAGTGCCCCATTTTACTCGACGGCAGCTTGGTGAGCAGCGCACTGCGCGCGCCCAGCATTGCCGCGCCCGAGGCGACATTCAGCTCCGTGCCCGCCGCCTCCTTCTCAAAAACCTCGCTCTGCGAGATTTTCTCCTTGTTCGGCGCGGACAGGCGGAGCATGACCTCACCGAGTCCGATGATGTCAAATTCGGTATTCTCTTTCAGCTTCAGCATGGGTATTCCTCCTTAGTACTCTTTGTTCTCTTTCAAAAGGCGGCGCATGTAGGCGAAGGTCTTCTCCTCCCCCTCGTTTGCCAGCATGGTGAGCAGGCGCTCGCAGAGGTCGGAGGTCTCCGGGTGGATGACGCGGTGCGACTTGCCGTGGACGAAGTATTCCAGCGCCGAGGCGTCGGTGTATTGTTCGCCAAGGTAGATTTTGCTTGCCGCCATGCGGTCGCAGACCATCTCAATGACATAGCGGAGCGGCATCTTCACCGGGCCGACGCGCCGCTCGACGGGGTTGTAGTCTGACCAATATTCAAAATGATGCTTGTTGCGCCCCTTGTGATGCAGCCAGGCGGCGGAATAGCCCTTGTCCGCGCGTTCCAGCTCATTGGGGCTGCGCGTGCCGACATAGTATTTCACGCCGGGAATGAACTCGGTGGGCGAATACTTGGACACATCATGCCGCAGTCCCTGCCACAGGATGCCGGCGCGCCGACAGTTGCGAATGACCGCATGCCGATGCTTTGTAATGGTTCTGAAGTGTCCGATGAGCTTGTTCATGTGTGTTTCCTCGAAAGTTTATTTGGCGGTTTGCAGAATGCCGTCGGCATGCGCGTGCGCAAACGCGCGGCGGACTCTGGCAGACATGCCGGTGCATGTCACCGTCACGCCGGCGGCGTGCAGGTTTTCGCAGAGTTCGGCTATCGTGCCGACCACGGTGAGGTCTGCGTACGACACGCCGGAGAAGTCAAAGATGCAGGTTTTTGCGCCCGCGCGGTCAGCCTCAACTGCGGCGCGGAGCGTGTCGGCAAAGGCAAAATAACAGTTGCCGAAGAGGCGGAAAGTGACGGTATCACCGTCGTGCGCCGCATCGACCGTGGCGCGGCAGAGATCGCAGAGCAGCAGCACAAAGGCAAGTCCCACGCCGATGAGAATGGCATAAGTCAAATCCAGCAGCACGGTGGCAACACAGGTCACCGAGAATTGCAGGATGGCGCCGACATGCCGCGTGCCAAAGTAGGAGCGGATGGTCGCCCAGTCGTTCATGCGGAACGCCGTGACGGCGAGGACGCCCGCCAGCGCAGCATACGGCACCCTGCCGATTGCACCCGAGAGCACAAAGACGCAGGCGATGAGGAACAGCGACTGGAACACCGCGGTCAGCCGCGTTTTACCGCCGCTCTTGACCGCCACGCTGGTGCGGGCGATTGCCGCGGTGGAGGGCACGCCGCCGAAGAACGGGATCACCATGTTGCCGATGCCCTGCGCCACCAGCTCCACGTCCGAATCAAACGGCTCTTTTTTCATCGCGGCGGCGCAGGTGCCGCAGAGCAGGCTCTCCACCATGCCGAGCAGCGCGATTGTCACGGCGCTGCCCGCCACATCGCGGAGCATGTCGGGCGTGACGGCGGCAAATTCCAGTTTTACTGTGTTGACGAGCGAGGACGGAATCTGCCCGATGGTGCGCACGCCGGGGTTCCAGAAGACGCCGACGAGTGTCACGACAATAATCGCCGCGAGGCTGCCGGGGATGAACTTTGCCGCCTTCTTCGGGTAGAACGCCATGACGAGCACGGCGAGCACCGAGAAAAGCACGGCATAGGGATTGATTTTGTCAAGTGTGGCGGTGAAGAAGTAAATCACCTTGTCCAGCGTCGTTTCGCCCGCGAGCGTGACGCCGAAGAAGTTGCCGAGCTGCCCGAGCGCGATGACCACCGCGATGCCCGAGGTGAAGCCGACGACAACCGGGCGCGGGATAAAGCGGATCAGCCGCCCAAAGCGGCAGAGCCCCGCGACAAGCAGGGCAGCGCCCGCGAGAAAGCAGGCGAGAAACATGCCGGAAAGCCCGTATTTGCCGGACACGATGCCGCCGAGGATGACGGTCATGGCGCCGGTCGGGCCCGAGATCTGAAAGCTGCCGCCGCCGAGCAGTCCGCTGACGATGCCTGCAATGATCGCCGTGATGAGCCCGGCGGAGACGCCGATGGCGGCGTATTCTTCGCTGACGCTCGCCGCGCCGAACGCAAGGGCAAGCGGGAGTGCGACGGCGCCGACCGTGATGCCCGCGACAAAATCGCTGAGCAGGGACGACGCGCCGTAGCCGCGGAATTCGTTTTTCAGAAGTGTGAGATAGCGTGTGATGAGAAGATTGTTTTTCGACGAATGAGCCATAATTTTTTCGCTTTCCGTTGCAGGTGCGCAACAGAAATATTGTAGCACAGAAGCCCCGCAAAATCAACATATTTCGCGGTTTTCGACGCTTTTTGCGAAGGGCTTTCAGCCGAGCGGCGCAAGCCTTTCCAAAGCGGCACGCACAAGGTCGTCCGCGTTCAGGCGGCAAAGCGAAAAAGCGGCGGCAGCATCCGAGGCGACGGCGAGCATAAAGTCATCTGCGCGAAAGATGCGCGTCACCGTGCTGTCTGCCGTCTTGCCGCCTCGCGACGCGGCAAAGGTCTCCGCAAGCGGCACGCCGCTGCGCTTGGCAAGCGCCTCCTTGCGCGTCCAGATCTCGAAGAAATGCGCATCCGAGGCGGCACAGTATGCCTGCTCTTCCCGCGTGAAAAACCGTGCTGCCACGCCGCGAGGCGCTTCTCGGAGGCGTTCGATGTCCGCGCCGACCGCGATCGGTGAGACCGCGAGGGCAACCGCGCCGTCCGTGTGCGAAAGGCTGAAACAGAAATCGGGCGCGCCGATAAGATAGGGCTTGCCCGCGACGGTGCAGGCAAATTGCAGCTGCCCATTTTCCGCGCCCAGCGCCTCGGCAGCACAAAGCCGCACGGCAACCGCCGCAAGCAGCGCATTTCGGGCATCCGCCGCACGCCGCAGCGCGGCGATTTTCGCCCGCCGCGCGGGGGAGACGCGCGCAAGCAGCGCGTCAACCGTTTTGGGCGGCAAATCCATGTCCGTCGGCAAAAAATACAGTGTGTGCTCCATCTCGTCTCCCTCCTTTTGTTGTTACCTACAGTATAGCATTTCCGCCGTGCAGGGTCAAGTTTTCTTTCGATGGTATAAAATGCGCCGATATGGGCAAAAGTATTTTTGCAAAAACGCAAAAAAGCATTGACAATTTCGGATGTGCTTGCTATAATAATACTGTTGATGTTCCGTCAACATATTCCTCCTTAGCTCAGTCGGTAGAGCGCGTGACTGTTAATCACGATGTCGTTGGTTCGAGCCCAACAGGGGGAGCCAAAGAAAAGACCACCCGAACCGGGTGGTCTTTTCTTTGCTTCTCGTTCGGCGGGCTTGAAAGAGTTTGCCGGTTTCGCATCGCGAAATCGGCGGCGCATAGCCGACGAAGGCGACTTTCCTGCACGCTTTTTCGACTCCCGTGTATTTACTTTTGGAAGAATCTATGTTATACTAACATCGGAAAGTGAGGGATACCCATGCGCAAAACGAATTTGACAGTTCTGACCCTGATTCTTCTCGCGCTGCTCTTCTGCCTGCCGACAGCGGCGGTCACCCGCCGCGGCGACCTCGACGGAGACGGCAGCTTTTCCGTTTCGGATGCGCTCTCGGCGCTGCGCTGCTGCCTTGGCGGCGACTACAACGCGCAGTGCGACATGAACGGCGACGGCGAAGTTACTCTCGTCGATGTCCTCTGCATTCTGCGCTATGCTGCGGCGGGCAGCAGCTTCACGCAGAACGCCCTGCTCTGCACGCCGACGAAAACCACCGGCATCTACAACTACTGCCCCTCCGTCCTCGAAGAGGCGGACGGCACGCGCTACCTCTACTACTGCACCAACCAGAACAGCTACGAAATCATTGACTACATCGGCTGCCGCCGCGGCACGCCGAACGCCGACGGCAGTTACACCTACGGCGCGGAAACAATCGTGCTCGAACCGACGGCGGGCAAATGGGACGCGCACCACACCTGCGACCCCTCCGTGGTCAAAGGCAACTTCACCTACAAGGGGCAGTCCTACAGCTATCTGATGGCGTATCTCGGCTGCACCTCCTATGACAACCAGGACAACGAGATCGGTTTCGCCGTGGCAAACGACCCGATGGGGCCGTTTGTCAAGATTGCCGACACGCCCACCATCCCCTATGTGCGCGAGGGCGACGCATGGCAGTGGGGCGTGGGGCAGGCATCGCTGGTGAGCAAGGATAAGGGCAGCACGGTCTATGTCTTCTACACCGAGGGGACGGCGACCCGCACGCATGAATTTGTCGACGAATGGAACTTTGCCGACCTCGAAAATCCCGTCCGCCTCTCGCACACCGACCTTGCCGCGACGGGGCTGACGACCCGCACGGGCGGCGGCGACTACATCGGCAACGCCGACTTCGCCTACGACGCAGGCTCGAACAGCTTCTATATGGCAACAGATTCGCACCCCTATCCGTCGGACGAGCCGAACTACATCACCGAATACTTCCGCGTGGCATACTTCGCGGGGGACGACATGACCAAGGTGCGCTGGAACGAGCTGGAGCACATCGGCCCTGCCGAGACCGGCTTTGCCCGCAACCACAATGTCGCACTGGTGCGCGACGCCTACGGCTGGCTGCCGGGCGGGCACAGCCTGACCGTGTATTACACCGGCGCGGACAAGGGCTCAAACGCGCTCTGGACCTACCGCCTGCACGCATACACGCTCCTGAAATAAAAAACGCCGCCAGAGTCTTTACTTCGCGGCGATTGTATGGTATACTGAATCATCCGAAAGAGGAGGCTGATTTTATGGAGACGAGAGTTGCGGTCATCAGCATCATCGTGGAGGACGCGGAGAGCGTCGCCGCGCTGAACGAGCTGCTGCACGAATACGGCGAATATGTCATCGGCAGAATGGGCATTCCCTACCGCGCAAAAAACATCAACATCATCAGCATCGCCATCGACGCGCCGCAGGACAAGATCAACACCCTGACCGGCCGCATCGGCAAGCTGCACGGCGTTTCCGCCAAGGCAGCCTACTCCAAGGCGGACTGACCGCCGCATTTACAATCAAAATCCCCCTGACGCCGAAACGAAGTTAAGGCGAAAGACGCGGACTGAAGAAAACCTTTGGCTTTTTTCTTTGCGCCACGAGCGCCGCGTTTTTCGCGGCGCTTTTTTCGCCTCGGAAAGGAGACGCATGGATACAAGCAACGCGCTGCGCGCCCTCATTGACAGGTTGGACGCGACGCACACGCTGACCGAAACCGAATATGCGGCGCTCTACGCCGGGCGCGCCGCCGTGGCAGACTATGCCGCGACGCTTGCGGACGCGCGACGGCGCGCCGTCTACGGCACGGATGTCTACATCCGCGGGCTCATCGAAGTGAGCAACATCTGCAAAAACGACTGCTACTATTGCGGCATCCGGAAAAGCAACGCGGCCTGCACGCGCTATCGCCTCGGCGACGACGAAATTCTCGCCGCGTGCCGCGCGGGGTATGCGCTCGGCTTTCGCACTTTTGTGATGCAGGGCGGCGAGGACGCGGCGTTTTCGGACGCACGGCTCGTGCCGCTGGTGCGCGCCATCAAGGCAGTGTTCCCCGACTGCGCCGTTACGCTTTCGCTGGGCGAACGTTCGGACGAAAGCTACCGCGCGCTGCGCGACGCCGGCGCCGACCGCTACCTCCTGCGCCACGAGACCGCCGACGCGGCGCATTATGCAAAGCTGCACCCGGCGGCGATGTCGCATGCGAACCGCCTGCACTGCCTTGACACGCTCCGCGCCCTCGGCTATCAGGTGGGCTGCGGCTTCATGGTCGGTTCGCCCTATCAGACGGCGGCGCATGTGGCGAAAGATCTCAAATTCATCGAGACCTTCCGCCCCGACATGGTGGGCATCGGGCCGTTTCTCCCGCACCACGCGACGCCGTTTGCCGCCTTCCCGCCCGGCACGGCGGAGGCGACGGTCTTCCTCGTCTCGCTGGTGCGGCTGATGCTGCCGCATGTCCTGCTCCCGGCGACGACGGCGCTCGGCACGGCGGAGCCAGACGGACGGGCGCGCGGTATTGCGGCGGGCGCGAATGTCGTGATGCCCAATCTCTCCCCCGCCGCCGTACGCGGGCAGTACACACTCTACGACGGCAAGCAGGCAAGCGGCACGGAGGCGGCGGAATGCGTCCGCCGTCTTGCGGACGAGATGGCAGCCATCGGCTACCGCGTCGTCACCGCCCGCGGCGATGTCAAACGGTAAATCCCCCTTGGGGCAAAAAATACAATCTTATCATCTTATCGGAAAGACAGGCTCTGACCGAACAGAAAGGAATCCGAACTATGGCAAACTACAACCCGAAATCCCTCCGCGCGGAGGAATTCATCGACCACGAGGAAATCCTCGAGACCCTGCGCTACGCCGAGGCGCACAAAAACGATGTCGAACTCATCGACGCGCTCCTTGAAAAGGCGCGGCCGAAGCCGACGGCAGGCGGCGTGCACTGCGCCGGGCTGACGCACCGCGAGGCCTCGGTGCTGCTTGCCTGCGACATTCCCGAAAAGGTCGCCGAAATCTACAAGCTCGCCGAGGAAATCAAGCTCGCGTTCTACGGCAACCGCATCGTGCTGTTTGCGCCGCTCTACCTCTCCAACTACTGCGTCAACGGCTGCGTCTACTGTCCCTACCACTTGAAGAACAAGCACATTCCGCGCAAAAAGCTGACGCAGGAGGAGGTCGCCGCCGAGGTGGCGGCGCTCCAGGACATGGGGCACAAGCGCCTCGCCATCGAGGCGGGCGAAGACCCGGTGAACAACCCGATCGAGTACATCCTCGACTGCATCAAGACCATCTACGGCATCCATCACAAGAACGGCGCAATTCGCCGCGTGAATGTCAACATCGCCGCCACCACGGTGGAAAACTACAAAAAACTGCACGACGCGGGCATCGGCACCTACATCCTCTTCCAGGAGACCTACCACAAGGAGAGCTACGAGCGCCTGCACCCGACCGGGCCGAAGCACGACTACGCCTACCACACAGAGGCAATGGACCGCGCCATGGAGGGCGGCATCGACGATGTGGGGCTGGGCGTGCTGTTCGGGCTTGAAATGTACAAATACGAATTTGCGGGGCTCCTGATGCACGCCGAGCATCTCGAAGCGGTGCACGGCGTCGGCCCGCACACCATCAGCGTGCCGCGCATCAAGCGCGCCGACGACATTGACCCCTCGGCGTTTGATAACGGCATCGACGACGAGACCTTTCTCAAGATCATTGCCTGTATCCGCATCGCCGTGCCCTACACCGGCATGATCGTCTCGACCCGCGAGAGCGAAACCGTGCGCGCACGGGCGCTCACGGTCGGCATCTCGCAGGTGAGCGGCGGTTCACGCACGACGGTCGGCGGCTACACCGAGACGGAGCGCCCGCACGACACCGAGCAGTTTGACGTGTCCGACCAACGCACGCTGGACGATGTGGTGCGCTGGCTGATGCAGATGGGCTTTATCCCGTCGTTCTGCACCGCCTGTTACCGCGAGGGGCGCACGGGAGACCGCTTCATGAGCCTGTGCAAGAGCGGGCAGATCCTCAACTGCTGCCACCCGAATGCGCTGATGACGCTGACCGAATTTCTCACCGACTACGCGACGAACGCGACGAAGGCGGTCGGGTTTGACCTGATCGAGAAAGAGCTTGCGCGCATCCCGAAGGACAAGGTACGCGCCATCGCGGCGGAAAATATCGCCGCCATCAAGTCCTCAGACCGCCGCGATTTCCGCTTCTGAACACCGAAAGGAGACAACATGGGACTGAACGACACCCCGGTGGCAAACCGGATACACATCGGCTTTTTCGGCAGGCGGAACGCAGGCAAATCCAGCCTGGTCAACGCCGTGGCGGGGCAGACCGTCTCGGTGGTCTCGGATGTGGCGGGGACGACGACCGACCCTGTGAAAAAGACCATGGAGCTGCTGCCGCTCGGCCCGGTGGTGCTGATTGACACCCCCGGCTACGACGACGAGGGCAGTCTCGGAGAGATGCGCGTCGCCCGCACAAAGCAGATCCTGAACCGCACCGACCTCGCGGTGCTGGCAGTGGACGGCAGCGTCGGCATGACCGCCTGCGACTACGAGCTGCTGGACATTTTCCGCGCAAAGGACATTCCCTTTCTCATCGCCTTCGACAAAGCCGACCTTGTGCAGGCGGAGATCCCCGCCGACCTTGCCGATGCCGCCGTGCGCGTGAGCGCAGCGAGCGGTGCGGGGCTGCATGCGTTCAAGGAGCGGCTGGCACATCTGCGCCCTGCCGAGGCGGCACGGCCGCTCGTCGCCGACCTCGTGCAGCCCGGTGATGTGGTCGTGCTGGTGATTCCGATCGACGAGGCAGCGCCGAAAGGGCGGCTGATCCTGCCGCAGCAGCAGGTGCTGCGCGAGCTGCTCGAGGTCGGCGCTATGGCCATCTGCACGCGCGAGTGCGAGCTTGCCGCCACGCTGGCGGCGCTGCGCGCCGACCCGGCGCTTGTGGTTACGGACAGTCAGGCGTTTGCCGAAGTTGCGCCCATTGTGCCCGAGCGCGTGCCGCTGACCTCGTTTTCGATTCTGATGGCGCGGTACAAGGGTTTTCTGCGGGACGCGGTCGAGGCGCTCGAGGCGCTTGACCGCCTCAGGGACGGCGACAAAATTCTGATTGCCGAAGGCTGCACGCATCATCGGCAGTGCAACGACATCGGCACGGTCAAAATCCCGCGCCTGCTCCGGGCAAAGACCGGGAAGACGCTTGTGATCGAGACATCGTCGGGGCTTAGCTTTCCGGAGAATCTCTCGCCCTACGCGCTGGTGATCCATTGCGGCGGCTGTATGCTGAATGAACGCGAAGTGCGCTACAGGCAGAAGTGCGCGCGCGATGCGGGCGTGCCGTTCACCAATTACGGCACCTTCCTCGCAGCGGCGACCGGCATCCTCGCACGCAGCCTTCGCTGTGTCCCCCTCGGGGAGTAAGGCGAAGATCATTTAAGAAGCGAGGCTTGGTCAGACAGCCATGCGCGGGCGATTCGGCAGTCGCTCCTGCGGGTATACACCGCATACCGCGCCGCAAACAAAAAGGACGCTTTCGCGTCCTTTTTTACTGCAAGCATGCCGCTTACGCCTTCTATTCCGGCTTCGGCAGGGGCTTTTTCTTCTTTTTCGCCGCAGAGAAGCCGAATTTGCCGATCTTCTTGCCGAGGGCGAAATATTCACCGTGCGCATACGCCATGAGGTGCGCGCGGGAGAGGTCGAGCGCGCCCGCCGCGTCCAGCAGGCTGTCGTCCACATCGGTGGCAACAATGTCGCACAGGAACATAACGTGTGTGCCGAGCTCCTCGGCGCGGACAACGCGGCACTCGAGTGCAAGCGGGCACTCGGCAATGAGCGGCGCGGAAACTTCACTTGCCGCCGCCTTGGTAAAACCGCATTTTGCAAACTTATCTACCTTGCGCCCGGTGAAAATGCCGCAATAATCCACCTTGCGCACCATTTCCGCCGTGGTCAGGTTGATGACGCACTCCCCGCTCTTCTCGAGCAGCTCATAACTGTAGCGGCTCTTGCGCAAGGAGATGTATGTCTTCGGCGGCTGCGTATTGACGATGCCCGTCCAGGCGACCGTGGCAACATCGGCATGCGCCATATCCCCCGTGGTGACCAGCACCGCGGGCAGCGGTGCAAGCAGTGCGCCGCCCTTCCAGACCTGTTTTGCCATTTCGACTCCTTCTCTCATCAAAACAGCCCCGACCGAAGTCGGGGCTGTTCTCGGATTGGTTTGCTTATTTCCTCAGACCGGTCCAGTTCTCATACACACCGTCATCCTGGCGGTTGTAATCGTGAGCGTTGGTTGCTTCCTGTACAGCGAAGTAATACCACTTAGCCTCGGTATTATCCGGCCACTTGACAGCGTCATTGTGCTGACCTGCCCCGTTGACATATCTGTACAGAATACGGTTGACCAGCGTCATCGCCTCTGCACGGGTGATCTTGCCGTCGGGACGGAACGTGCCGTCATCATAGCCTGCAATCCAGCCGAGCTTGACTGCGGTTGCGACATACTTCTCTGCCCAGTGACCGCTAAGATCCGTAAAGCTGTGCGTTGCGGTCTCGTCGATGCCGACGAATCTCGTCACCAGCGTTGCAAACTCTGCGCGCGTGATGGCTGCACCGGGGTTGAAGTTGCCGTCCGGATAACCGCTGAGGATACCTGCATTGACCAGCGTGGAGATTGCGTCATTCGACCAGCGCTCTGCAGCGACATCGTCGAAGTTGTTCGTCTTGGACGCAACGTTTGCGCGATAAGCCTCCGTCAGCAGGCGGTAGAACATCATTGCCGTCTCTTCACGGGTGATGTTTGCCTCGGGGCGGACGGTGCCGTCCGGATAACCCGAAACATACGCGAAGTGGTCAACCGTCTCGAGCTTGCCGCTGATTTCTTCGGAAGCGCCGCCGACCTTCTCAAAGCCGCCGTAGACCGTCATATTCTTCGTGAGGGTAATCGTCTCGCCGACCTTCTCAGTCATTGCCTTGTCCAAGAACCAGCCCTTGAAGGTATAGCCATCCTTATGCAGGATCTTGAAGTCAGCCGTCTTCAGTTCGGTGCCTTCCTCTTTTCTGACGGAGGAAACCAGCGTGGTGTCGCCGTCGACGTCAAACGTCAGCGTATATCTGCGCTTTGCATCGCTGACGCCGGTGCCCGAAGAGGACTTCTTAGCCGTTGCAGTGACAGCGGACGCTGCGCTGTTATAGGTGACATCCAGCTTCGTGTCACCGCCGCGCTCCGTGTGGGACGTACCCGTCATGGACGCCTTGATGGTCGCGGGGACATTAAAGTCGGAAACGCTGATGCCGCCGACCGAAAGCGTGATGTCGTTGAGCGCGCCGTTCTTCAGCTCGTCAACCGTCAGCTCATGCGCGGTCGCAACAGTCACGACCAGCTTGCCGGCAGCGGAATCGTCGCTGGCGGTAATCGTGTAGTACTGCGCGGTCTCTGCCGGCAGCTCTACCGCTGCGGGAATCGTCGCGTCCGTATACTCGATGGTCACGGTGAACGTGCCCGTGGTCTTCATCTCGTTGAACTTGCGGATGACAACCTCATCCTCGGTGCGCAGCGCAGTCGCCTCATACTTTGCAAATGCGTCGCGAACGGGTTTCAGATCGACCTTGCATTGCATCTTGAAAGTTGCTGCACCGATCGTAGAAGCCCAGCTCTGCGCAGCCTTGCTGTAAACATTGCCGCTCGTGCCGGCAATCGTCAGATCCGTAACGACCTCGACGGTGTCGCTCTCTGCGGAAGCGACGACAGTGACAGACAGAACCATCAGCACTGCCAGAATCAAGCTGAGAATGCGTTTTTTCATTTTGTCTCACTCCTACCTTACAGTCATGTTGTTACAAACGGTATCGGCAATACCGCCAATACTCTAGTGATACTGTATTATATCATAAGATTTCCAAATTGTACAGTACTTTTTCAAAAAAAAATAAATTTTTCGGCGCTTATGTCCCGACATATTTGCGGTAAAGCTCTGCTTTCCGTATTTTTTTCTCCTGAATGTACAGCGCGCGCGCATCTTCCACCAGCGAGAGATCGCCGCCGTCCGCCTTCAGCTGCGCCGTCATGTCGCTAAGCAGCGCCTCCAGCCGCGCGTCGCACTCGGCCTCGAGGGCTTCGCCGCGGTCGAGATAGCGGTTCATGAACTCCAGCTTGACCGACGCCGTGCGCTTTTCCTTCGGAATGGCGTTGACCTCTGCCGTTCCCTCCTCAATCAGGGCATCCAGCTTGTTGATGAACTCGGCACGGAGCAGGTAAATATCCGCGATAATCTGCTGCACTGCCGGGCTCACCGTGGAAGCCGCGGGCGCGGTGGTGACCGCAGGTGCGGTCGTCCCCGTGAAAGCGGCGGGCTCGGTTGCGCCGGATGTACCGGAAGTTGCGGGCGTGTCCGGTCCGACGGGACCGACGGGCGTGTCCGGTCCGACGGGACCGACGGGCGTGTCCGGCCCGACGGGGTCGACGGGCACGGTCGTCACGGCGGGGTCGCTCCCGTCCGGCGGCAGCGTTGTATCGGCGGTGACGGGCGCGGTGGTCGCCGCAAGTCCCATGATGATGGCGACCGCCTCGGCGGGCGTAATCTCGCCGTTCTTCAGCCGCGCACGATCCGCCTCGGACAGGGTGGACAGCGTGACGCCGCCGCCGCTGAGTTTGTCCAACAGCTCCTGCGTCCGCCGCTCGTAATCTGCCTGCTCGGCAGACGCCTGCTCGGGCGTCTTGCCGACATTGTCGATCAGCACGGCAATCCCCGCGCGGTAGCGCCAGGCGATGCCGCCGAGGACGGCGAGCAGCAAAAGGACGATGCACAGAAAGACGGCCAGCCCTACATGTCGTTTCTTCTTTGGTTTTGCGGTTTCTTCCGGATTCACGGGAATCGCCTCCTTTCGGCTGTCCATCCGCGAAATTCGCTTATTTCTCGGTAATCACCGTGGTGCCGCCCATGTAAGGCTGCAGCACCTTCGGGATGCGGACGGAATACTTGCCGTCCTTGTATTCGAGGTTGTTCTCAAGCAGAGCAATCAGCATACGCGGCGGTGCAACAACCGTGTTGTTGAGCGTGTGCGCAAGGTACTTCTTGCCGTCCGCGCCCTTGACGCGGATGCCGAGACGGCGGGCCTGTGCGTCGCCGAGGTTCGAGCAGGAGCAAACCTCGAAATATTTCTGCTGGCGCGGGCTCCACGCCTCAATGTCGCAGGATTTGACCTTCAGATCGGCCAGATCGCCGGAGCAGCATTCGAGCTGACGAACGGGGATCTCCATGTTGCGGAACAACTCGACAGAGTAACTCCAGAGCTTGTTGTACCAGTCCATGGATTCCTCCGGACGGCAGACGACGATCATTTCCTGCTTTTCAAACTGGTGGATGCGGTACACGCCGCGCTCCTCCAGACCGTGGCTGCCGACCTCCTTGCGGAAGCAGGGGGAATAGCTCGTGAGGGTCAGGGGGAGTTTTGCCTCCGGGATGATCTGGTCGATAAAGCGGCCAATCATGGTGTGCTCGCTCGTGCCGATGAGATAGAGGTCCTCGCCCTCGATTTTGTACATCATCGCTTCCATCTCCGGGAAGGACATGACGCCCTTGACGACGTTGCCGTGCATCATGAACGGCGGGATGACATACGTAAAGCCCTTCTGGTCGATCATGAAGTCGCGCGCGTAGGCCAGAACCGCCTCGTGCAGGCGGGCAATGTCGCCCAGCAGATAATAAAAGCCCATACCGGCCACACGGCCTGCGGAATCCTTGTCGATGCCGTCAAAGGACTGCATGATGTCGACGTGATGGGGAATCTCAAAATCGGGTACAACGGGATCGCCAAAGCGCTGCACTTCAACGTGATGGCTGCACATTGACTTTGCGGATAGAACGCAGGCTGACCTTCATTGCATCGCCAAGCTGGTATACAAATATCGCGACCTCCACACCGTCAATCACGCGGATACGATCCACAATGCCATCTGTCTCTTCTTTTCCGCAGCCAAAGGTATCGAACATCTCCTTTGTCACAAATGTGTAGACAACCTGTCCGGACAGTGCCAGCTTTGCATTGACCATCGCCTGTCCCATAAGCAGATTCTGCTTGTAGCTGACTCTGTAAAAGGTATCGTCGATAATCTTCTGTGCATCCACGCCATGTGCGAGCAATTCACCGGCTACCTGCATTGTATCCTTTGTACATGCCGAATACTTGAACACGCCGGTATCATGTACGATACCGAGATACAGACACTCTGCACAGGCAAGCGAGATATTCTCTGGATCAATATGCCGGAACAATACTTCACTTGCAGAAGATGCGTCCGCATCACAATAGTAATAATCCCCAAAGCCCTGATTACTTCTATGATGATCCAGGCAGGCACTTTTCTTCGCCATACCGAAAAGCTCATAGAAGCTTCCATGCCGATCGCGGTCTCCACAATCCAGAGAAATTGCAAGATCCAATACACGAGACTCTGGTTCATGGCAGATGGCATCCGCGCCCTTTAAGAACGAAAACTTATCTGGAATCTTCTCCAGATACACGGTCACCTCTGCGTCATAGTTGTCCTGAATATAATTGTACAGTCCTAAGCACGAACCAACACAATCGCCATCCGGGCGGATATGCCCGAATATTCCGATTGTCTTTGCATCTTCAATTAGATTTAATAATTCACTCTTCTTCATTCTGCTTACTCTGATCCTCTTTGATTACCTCATCGATACGCTTAGACATATAATTTCCATACTCGATTGATGTGTCCAATACAAACGTAAGCTCCGGTGTATTTCGGAGATTGATCGTACGCGCCAGCTCGCGGCGGATAAATCCACTCGCCTGCTCTAAGCCCTTTAACGTCTCTGCACCAGATTCTGCATCGCCTAATACACTGATATATGCCTTACAATATTTCAGATCCTGTGTCACCATGACATCCGTTACCGATGTCATGGGATTGATACGTGGATCTTTTAACTCCATCCGAATGATCCGGGAAAGTTCCTTCTGGACTTCCCCATTGATTCGCTGTGATTTATGACTTGTCTTTCTCATTTCTATCTTGGTACCTCAACCATAATATATGCCTCAATGATATCGCCTTCCTTGATATCATTGAATCCATCCATAACAAGACCACATTCAAATCCTGTCTTAACTTCCTTTACGTCGTCCTTGAAACGCTTCAGAGATGCAAGCTCACCCTCGAAGATCTGCTCACCTTCCCGGCTGATACGAACTTTGCAGTTTCTCTGGATCGTACCATCTAATACATATGAACCAGCGATTGTACCAACACCAGAAGCCTTGTAAGTCTGACGAACCTCTGCATGACCGATGACCTTCTCCTCGAAGATTGGATCAAGCATACCCTTCATCGCACTTTCGATATCCTCAATCGCATTGTAAATGACACGATACAGACGGATATCAACCTTCTCACGCTCTGCAACTTCCTTCGCCTGATTGTCCGGACGAATATTAAATCCAATGATGATCGCATTACTTGCAGAAGCAAGAATTACATCACTCTCATTGATTGCACCAACACCGGAGTGGATACATTTAACTGCCACTTCCTCGTTGGAAAGCTTAAGCAAGCTCTGCTTAACCGCCTCTACAGAACCCTGTACATCTGCCTTGATGATAAGGTTCAGATCCTTTACATTACCTTCCTGAATCCGGTTATAAAGGTCATCGAGAGACATACGCTGCTTTGTATCTGCAATCAGTTTTTCCTTGCCACGGTTGATAAATGCCTCGGAAATCGTACGCGCTTCCTTCTCATTTTCTGTGGCAATTACAATCTCTCCAGAATTTGGAACGCCATTTAAGCCAAGTACCTCAACTGGCATAGATGGAGTCGCCTCCTTCACCTTGCGCCCCTTATCGTCGAACATCGCACGCACCTTACCATGCACATCACCGATTGCCAGACAGTCGCCCACATGCAAAGTACCCTTCTGTACCAGAATGGTTGCAACAGAACCACGTCCCTTATCAAGCTGTGCCTCGATGACAATACCACGTGCCTTCCGGTTCTTGTTTGCCTTGAGCTCCAGGATCTCAGCGGTCAGGATGATCATCTCCAGAAGGTTATCAATACCTTCCTTTGTATGTGCAGATACCGGACAGAAGATTGTCGAACCGCCCCAGTCCTCTGGTACGAGCTCGTATTCCATCAACTCCTGCTTTACACGGTCGATATTCGCACTTTCCTTATCAATTTTATTGATTGCAACAATAATCTCGATGCCAGCTGCTTTCGCATGGTTGATTGCCTCTACGGTCTGTGGCATAACACCATCATCGGCTGCAACTACAAGGATTGCAATATCTGTTGACTGTGCACCACGCATACGCATCGCTGTAAATGCCTCATGTCCCGGTGTATCCAGGAATGTAATCTTCTGACCATTGATAGATACTACAGACGCACCAATATGCTGTGTAATACCACCAGCCTCACCAGCTGTTACATCAGAATTACGGATTGCATCGAGCAGGGATGTCTTACCATGATCAACGTGTCCCATAACGCAGACAACTGGTGGTCTGGAAGTCATATCTGCCTCGTCCTCTTCCTCCTCACGGAGAAGTTCTTCGATCACATCAACCTTTTCCTCTTCCTCTGCAATGAAGTTGTATTCAAGTGCAATGTCAGCTGCCTCATCAAATGGAAGGTCAGAGTTTACATTGTACATCTTACCTGCCATAAACATCTTCTTGATCAACTGTGCCACTGGCACCTTGATCTTACTTGCAAGCTCGCCGACAGTCAGTACCTCTGGCAGCTTGATTGTCTTGATCACTGGTTCTACCGGCTCCTGCTTCTTTGGTGCTGGCTGATGATTCTTGTTGTTATTATTGTTCCGGTTATTATTGTTGTTAAACCGATTGTTATTATTGTTGTTATTTCTTGTGTTACGGTTGTTGCTTACCGCGTTCCGGAAATTTGTACCACGGCTCTCCTGCTTGGCTCCATTCTGGTTATTGCCATTTGCAGGCTTGTTGTTATTATTCTTGCCCTGATTATTTCCATTATTATTCTGCTTATTGTTATTATTTCTGCCCTGATTGTTTCCGTTATTGTTATTATTTTTACCCTGATTGTTGTTGCGGTTCTGGTTGTTATTATTGTTATTGTTCTTCTTATTCTGGTTATTCTGATTACCGGAATTGGAATTGTTGTTTGGCTTTGGCTGCACCTTCTTGTTCTCCTGCTTTGGTGCTTCCTTTTTTCCTTCTTCCTTCTTTGGCCCTGCCTTCTTCGGCTCTTCTTTCTTTGCCTCAACCGGCTTGTTTCCGCCCAAAGACTCCCGCACAAATTTCATCATTGCATCATCAATGCTGCTCTGTGCTTTTAACCCTTCTTTTTTACCGCTCAATATATCAATAATCTGACTGCTTTTTACTTCTTTTCCAAGTTCTGCTGTCAACTGTTTTGCAAACTCGTGTACTCTCATGGGTTACACCTCCAATCTTAAACTAATCCAACTTGTCAGAAATCTGTTTTGCCAGACCTGCATCTGTCACTGCAAGTACCGTCCGCTCCTGTTTTCCGATCTGTCTGCCGAGCGTCGTGCTGTCAAACGCAATCGTATACGGAATCTCGTAATACTTGCATTTATCCATGAATTTCTTCTGCGTATTGCCCGATGCATCCTCTGCGATGATCACGAAATATGCAACGCCCTCCTGAATCGCTTTCTCGGTCAGGAATCCGCCGCTCTGTACTTTTCCTGCTTTTGCAGCAATCGAAAGCATAGACAATGCACGATTCTGATTTTGTGCCAACTATATCATCTCCTCTGCGATGGTCTGGTAGATTTCTTCCGGAATTTCCGTCTTCAACGAACGCTCCAGTGCTTTTGTTTTCTTTGCTTTCTCCAAGCACGCCTGATTCAGACAGATGTAAGCACCACGTCCATTTTTTCTTCCGGTCTTGTCCAGACATATCTCATCTTCCGGCGTCTTAATGACTCTGACAAGCTCTGTCTTTGGTTTCATCTCCCGACAGCCTACACACTGTCGAAGTGGTATCTGCTTTGCCAAGTTATCTACTCCTCATCTTCATAGTCATCGGCGTAATCGTCGTCATAATCATCTATAATCATACCCAGATCACGTGCCTGTGACTCACTCTTGATATCAATCTTATAGCCTGTCAGCTTTGCAGCCAGACTTGCGTTCTGTCCTTCCTTACCAATTGCAAGGGAAAGCTGATCGTCTGGTACAACAACTCTTGCACACTTCTTCTGCTTTCCGTCCTGCTCTTCTGTGTACGCCTGTACCCAGATTACATCGGATGGGCTTAATGCATTCTTGATATAAACCTCTGGATCTTCATCCCATGCGATAACATCGATCTTCTCGCCCTTTAAATCATCGACGATTGTATTGACTCTCGCACCTGCCATACCTACGCAGGCACCAACTGGATCTACGTTTGGATCTAACGAACGAACTGCAAGCTTCGAACGGGAACCTGCATCTCTAGAGATACCCATGATCTCTACAACACCATTCTGGATCTCTTCAATCTCATTTTCAAACAAACGCTTTACAAGCTCTGGATGGGTACGGGATACGTGGATGTTAATACCTGTATTGTTCTTCTTATCCTTTCCGTCCTTACGCTTGTTTTCTTTCTTCTCCGGTTTTTTCACTTCAACCACATACAGCTTAATATGGTCGCCAACCTTGTAATGCTCTGATTTTACCTGCTCATTTTCCTTGAGTCTGGTCTCTGTCTTCTCATCGAGGCTGATATAGATCGTATTGTCTACGAAACGCTGTACCACACCGTTTACAATGTCATGCTCCTTGCAGGCAAAACGCTCGTAGATCGCATCACGCTCACCCTCTTTGATGTTCTGGATGATAATGCTTCTTGCCTTCTGTGCTGCCATACGTCCAAAGTCCATAGACTCCAGTGGATACTCTACGAAATCACCGATCTCGTACTTGTCATCCATTGCTTTTGCTTCTGTCAGGGAAATCTGATTCTCATCATTCTCGACTTCCTCTACAACTTCCTTCTTGCGTACAACTGTGATCGCACCAGTCTCACGGTCCATATGTGCTTCCACAAGTACATTCTTTCCATAATCTTTCTCACATGCTGCAACCAGTGATTTTTCAATCGCCTCCATCACCAGTTCCTTGCTGACACTTTTTTCGCGCTCTAATTGATTTAAAGCATCAATAATCTCTGACATTTTTTTATCCTCCTCTTCTACTCAAATGCCAATCTTATCATAGAAATATCGTTTCTTGAAAATTCTTTTGGTTCTTCCGCCGGATCGAGCTGCAATGTGATCGTCGTATCAGTGTATCCTGTCAGGATTGCCTCGAATTCCTTACTGCCATCCACCGCACGGTAAAGTTTTACCTCTACCTTTTTGCCAAGATTCCGTTTAAAATCCTTGTCCTTCTTGAGCGGTCTTGTAAGTCCCGGTGAGCTTACTTCCAAAATATACGGGTCTGTCATCCGGTCCGCAGCATCCAGTTTTTCCTCCAAGCTCCGGCTGATCAGAACACAGTCATCAATATTGATGCCGCCTTCCTTATCCGCATACACACGCAGATAATAATCAGAGCCTTCCTTTACGTACTCTACATCCACTAGCTCAAACCCATGCTCTTCGATAATCGGAGTCACAAGTTCTGTGCAGTGTTGTTCAATTTCCTGTTTTTTCACGTCTGCCACCTTTCTGACTTTTTTGCCTTTTCAAAAACAAAGAGTGGGTTTTTACAACCCACTCTGCGTCATCTGTATTCAAGTCTTATATATTATAACATGTTTTTATTGTTTTGCAAGTACCTATTCCGCCTTTTTTACAAGTTTTACCTGCAATGCCTGTATCGTACCGCCTCCAGTATACGTGCCATTTTTTCCCCAGTCCGTCCAGCCCTGTGCCGACACATAAACGCGGTACAAAATATCATAGGAATCTGAGATTCCGCCTGTGAGATTGATCCGGATTCCAAGCAGCGGTTCCTTCTGTCCAACACTGCCCGCCTGTTCGCCGTCCTTCCGCCATGCACTTTGTCCCTGTGCCGTCTCAACCGCATACCGGACATTTCCTTTCGGGACATATGCGCCAAGCTGGATGCGCACCGCTTCAACGGATTTTTCCTGCTTTGTATATCCTGCCACAATGCCGTCCATTTTTGCTTCCTGCCAGCCAAAAGTCTGCATATGAACCGTATATACAATACCAGCATCCACTTCAGAAGTCAGAATACCCGCCTGTTTTTTGAGATAGCTATATAGATTCTGAAGTTCCACCTGTGTACCATTCTCCTTCAGATAAGCATATCGGAACAACGCAAATCCATCATATCCCATGCCATAGATATGCGCACATTGTGTTGCCAGATTATCCTCGCGAAGCGCCCAGTCCAGATCGGTATCTGAAGTTTCCCCCACCCGGTAGAGTGCAAGCCCGGCATACAGCTTAATCTCCGGGTTCGTATGCAGCGTCTGCCATACCTCGCACCGGTTCGAAAACATCGAAACTTCTTTTCCATCTGTCACATAGCGATCCGTCCAGTAAATCTGCGGCATCACATAATCCACATATCCTTCCTGTGAAAGCCACGTATTAATATCTGCCCCCTGACTTCGTGCATAATCCGGATTTCCTGCCGGACTGATTCCGAACTCACAGTCTGGACGTTTCTGTTTGACCGTCTGGTATACTTTCTGGACAAGTGCATTTACCGCCTGCATTTTTTCTTCCTGTGGCAGCGTATCCTGCATGCCGTCAACAAAGAAATAATCATCAAAATGAATACCATCCACTGGATAGCGTTCTAAGATCTCTGCCACCTGATTTACGACTAACTGCTGTGCCTCCGCACTTTGCGGATTCAACACCAGACATGTACCATTTTGCCCCTGATATTCAAGTATCATAGACTGGTATTTCGCATAGAACGGTGTATGTTCAAAGCTTGCCGTCGTTTCTTCCCCCAGCGACAGCCGATACGGATTGATCCACGCCTCAAAACGAAGTCCCTCCTCATGTGCCACAGCTACCATGATCTCATACGGATCATAGCCCGGATATGTCCGGGTTTTGGACATATATTCGGAATACGGAAAATAGTCCGATGACTTCAGCATCCCCTTCTTGTTGATGAGCTTCACGATACGGGAATTATACAGACCGAGTGCCGCACCGTAG
>ENA-ORCP01000895-ORCP01000895.1-human-gut-metagenome-genome-assembly--contig:-NODE-895-length-26510-cov-12.667385_pt1 | contig 26510 bp, 25 predicted proteins | sample MGYA00242990_ERZ507991 | MGnify/ENA primary metagenome ERZ507991 (study PRJEB26167, sample SAMN06115496) | human gut metagenome | host: Homo sapiens | place: China:Henan | collected 2015-05-07... | reverse complement strand
ACTTTCACGTTGTCCGATGTTTCAGCCACCATAGTACGGCCAAAATAATCAATAGGTGTCAGGCCAGTATCCCAACGCCCTGCGCCAGGGCCACATTGCCTACGTCATCAACACCCGCGACCCCGGCTCCAACGCCACCGACGGCATTCAGATCCGCCAGATCTGCACCGAATACAACGTGACCCTCTTCACCGCCCTGGACACCGTGAAGGTGCTGCTGGACGTGCTGGAAGAGACCACCCTGACCATCTCCACCATTGATGCCTGATATGAAACAGAGTATTTTTAAAATCTTAACCAACGAGGCTCTCACCTCCAGCGTCTACCGCATGACGTTGGAGGGGGATACCTCCGCCATCACCGCCCCGGGGCAGTTTGTAAACATCCGGCTGGAGGGCAAGTTCCTGCGCCGCCCCATCTCCGTCTGCGACTGGAAAGATGGGAAGCTGACCCTGGTGTATAAGGTGGTGGGCCACGGCACGGCCCAGATGGCCGCCATGGCCCCCGGGGAGTCTTTGGACATTCTCACGGGCCTGGGCAACGGCTACGACCTGACCCTCACCGGGGAACACCCGGTGCTGGTGGGCGGCGGCGTAGGCGTGCCCCCCATGTACGGTCTTGCCAAGCATCTGCGGGCCATGGGAAAAGAAGTGCAGGTCATTCTGGGCTTTAACACCCGGGAAGAAATCTTCTATGAGGAAGCATTTCAGGCCCTGGGCTGCACCGTGTACGTGACCACGGTGGACGGCTCCTACGGCGCCCCCGGCTTTGTGACCGATGCTTTGAAAAATCTCAGCTACAGCCACTTCTGCGCCTGCGGCCCGGAGCCCATGCTGAAAGCTTTGTACGCTGCCTCCACCACCTCCGGCCAGATGAGCTTTGAAGAGCGCATGGGCTGCGGCTTCGGGGCCTGCATGGGCTGCTCCTGCAAGACCCTCACCGGCAACAAGCGCATCTGCAAGGACGGCCCCGTCATGAAAAAGGAGGAAATTCTATGGGATCAAACGTAAATCTCTGCGGAATCCAATTGGACAATCCGGTGATTCCCGCCTCCGGCACCTTCGGCTTCGGCTACGAATTTGCGGAACTTTACGATATTAACATCCTGGGCACCTTCTCCTTTAAGGGCACCACCAGGGAAGCCCGGTTCGGGAACCCCCCCCCCAGAATCGCCGAGTGCCCCGCAGGCCTGATCAACGCCGTGGGCCTGCAAAATCCCGGGGTAGACGCTGTGATCCGGAATGAGCTGCCGAAGCTTTCCCAGGTCTTCCACAAGCCGGTCATGGCCAATGTGTCCGGTTTCTCCGTGGCAGACTATGCCTACACCTGCGAAAAGCTGGACGCTCAGGACCAGGTGGGCTGGCTGGAGGTCAACGTCAGCTGCCCCAATGTCCACGGCGGCGGCATGAGCTTCGGCACAGACCCCAAGGCCGCCGCAGAGGTGACAAAAGCCGTCAAGGCCGTCACCGCCAAGCCCGTCATCGTCAAGCTCTCCCCCAACGTGACGGACATTGTGTCCATTGCCAAGGCCTGCGAGGACGCAGGGGCCGACGGCATCAGCCTGATCAACACCATGCTTGGCATGCGCATTGATTTGCGGCGCAGAAAGCCCGTCATTGCCAACACCATGGGCGGCTACTCCGGCCCCGGCATCTTCCCGGTGGCGGTGCGGATGGTCTACCAGGTGGCCCACGCGGTCAAAATTCCGGTCATCGGCATGGGCGGCGTGCAGAGCGCCGAGGATGTGCTGGAAATGATGCTGGCGGGAGCCACCGCCGTAGAGGTTGGCGCTGCCAACCTGGTTGACCCCTGGGCCTGCAAGAAGATCATCGAGGACCTGCCAAGGGTCATGGAAAATTACAGAATTGAGAATTTAAGCGATATTATAGGAGGCGCACAGTAATATGGGGAAAGACGTCATTGTAGCCTGCGATTTTTCCAGCGCAGAGCAGACCTTCGCATTTCTGGACAAGTTCACCGGCAGAAAGCCCTTTGTGAAGATCGGCATGGAGCTGTACTATGCCGAAGGCCCGGAAATCGTCCGGCAGATCAAGGCCAGAGGGCATAAGATTTTTCTGGATTTGAAGCTCCACGACATTCCCAACACCGTCAAGAAGGCCATGGCCGTTCTGCGGAACCTGGATGTGGACATTACCAACCTCCACGCCGCCGGTACCACCGCTATGATGCAGGCTGCTCTGGAGGGCCTGACCCGGCCCGACGGCACCCGTCCCCTGCTGATTGCCGTGACCCAGCTGACCTCCACCGATCAGGAGGCCATGGAGCGGGACCTGATGATCCATGAGCCCATGGACCGGGTGGTCATGCACTACGCCGAGACCGCCAAGAATGCAGGGCTGGACGGCGTGGTCTGCTCCCCCCTGGAGGCGGAAAAAGTCCACAGCACCTGTGGAAAGAATTTTATCACCGTCACCCCCGGCGTTCGGTTTGCCGACGGAGATGCGGGGGACCAGAAGCGGGTCATGACCCCCGCCGCCGCCAAGGCCATCGGCTCCGACTACATCGTGGTAGGCCGCCCCATCACCGCCGCAGCAGACCCCGTAGCCGCCTACGAGCGGTGCGTGGCTGAATTTGTAGATTAAAAATTTCAATGGAGGTGGCCCCAGGCCGGAGGGGTTCGGTCTGAAGCCCTGTCGGGACCTCGGGCTGGGCCCCTCCGGGGGCTTCTTTCTTGTCCCGCCAAGAAAGAAGGAAAGAATGCGGCTTAAGGGAGGCGCTGTCGGCAAAGCCGATGAATAGTGGTGCGATTGCCACCGGCAATCGTTCATGAGATTCGCTGCGCGACGCACCGCCCTCCCTTAAGAATCCTTCCCGGCCTCAGAAGAGACGCAGTCTGTGCTAGGGCACTTCCGGCGCGGAAAATGCGTCTATCTGGGCGCTATGAAACTGCGTGATCTGGCGTACCCATTGGGTTGGCCTTCTCATGGGCGCATTTCGTGAGAACGCTGAAAAATCTACAAAAGGCGATTGCTCCCGGCAATCGTTCCAAAAGCCGAAGTGGTCCACGATTCCGCGCCAGTGCGCACACTGGCATGGAATGGGTTGGTCATGGGGATGCTTCCGTAGAAAGCGCCGAAACCCTGCTTCTCTATACCAAGTGCGGGCCGGAAGAATTCTTAAGGAGGGCGCATTGGTTTGCGGGAGCAAACCTTTCAGCGCCTCCTTAAGCCGCATTCTTGCGGAGCTTCTTGGCGGGACAAGAAGCTCCCCGCCGGAGGCACCCAGCCGAAGGTTTCGATAGGGCTTTCGATGAAACGCCCCCGGACCAAACATTTCTGCCTGCAATTGCCGCGACAGGGAAAAATGCGCCTGATATCCGGAACAGTCCTTGGATATCAGGCGCATTGTTTTCTGGAAAATTACTCGATCAGGCCGCTTTCCTTCAGCAGCAGTTCAATGTCGGTGCCGCGGGTCTTCCTGACCAGGAGCTTCAGCATCTCCTTCTCGCCGAAGGACAGAGGCGCCTGGGAAATGGGCTTTTTGTCGATGGCGTAGTAGCAGGCACGCAGCAGCTCCCGGACATCGTACTTGCTGCCCCAGACCTCGGGGACGGCCCGGTCCACGTTCAGCAGGGTGTAGACGGATTCCATACCGGTACGCATGGAGTATTCGGTGGTGAAGATGGTGTCTCTGGGGGTCTCGGCGAACTGGCCGATGAAGGCGAAGTTCACGGCACCGTCGGGCACCACCTTAGGCCGGTCGGATTCCTTTCTGGGCTGGAAGAAGGCGTTGATATAGGGCATATAGCAGGTGGTGGTGTTGCAGGCGCTCTCCGCCAGCTCGGGGATCTCCTCTTCGGGTACACCGATGTGGTACAGCCACTCCTGGCAGATCTCTTCGCCGGTGCACTCCCGCATGGCCTTCTTGACGAACTGGCCGGGCTTGTTGGTGGTCAGGCCATAGACCCAGACCAGAACGGTGTCCTTATCCTGGGCCTTGAACTGGGGCTGACGGTTGATGGTCCAGCTGAGGTACCAGTTGTCGGTGCTGTCCTTCACGGTGACGATGCCGCCGGTGGTGACTTTCCCGGCACGGGGGTCACGCTGGCAGATATCCATAATGTGGCGGATGATCTTCTCGTCCTTGGTCTGCACGGTGGCGCTCATCCAGTTGGTGGCTTCCACATCGGAGCAGAAGGCATCGGGATTGCCGTACTCGCCGTTCTTGGCCTGGGCGGCAATGTTCTTCCACAGGTCCCAGCTCTCGCCGCAGCCATTGACGATGCCGCTGAGGTCCGGGGCGTGGGTCTGGTCGCCGTAGCAGGAGGTATCGGTGCAGCAGCCGTTGGTGATGAACACCAGATCGTCCTCCATCAGGTCGATGGACTGCTCCTGGCCATCCTTCACATAGACGATCTTCCGGGCGATCTGCTTGTCGCCCACGTGGTCGATGACCACGTTCTTCACGTCCATGCCAAACTCCACCTTCACGCCGTGGCTCTCCAGGTACTTCACCAGGGGCAAAATCATGCTCTCATACTGGTTGTACTTGGTGAAGCGCAGAGCGGAGAAATCGGGCAGGCCGTCGATGTGGTGGACATACCGGCAGAGGTAGCGCTTCATTTCCAGAGCGCTGGACCAGCGCTGGAAGGCGAACATGGTCTGCCAGTACAGCCAGAAGTTGGTATCCCAGAAGGAATCGGGCAGGACCTCAGAGATCTTCTTGTCCTCCAGCTGGCTTTCGGGGGTAATGAACAGCTTGGAAAGGGCCATGGCGGATTCCCGGTCCAGCTTGAACTGCTTGTCGGTATGGGCATCCTGGCCGCACTTGACGGTGGCCCGGCAGAGGGAGTAGTTGGGGTCGTGCTTGTTCAGCCAGTAGTACTCATCCAGCACGGACACATTGGGGGTCTCGATGCTGGGCACATCCCGGAACACATCCCACATGACCTCAAAATGGTTGTCCATTTCCCGGCCGCCGCGCATATAGAAGCCCTTGGAAACGTCCTTGCGGCCATCGCAGCTGCCGCCGGCCAGGTCCAGCTTCTCCAGCAGGTGCACCCGCTCGCCCTTCATCTGTCCGTCACGGACCAGGTAGAAGGCGGCAGTCAGACCGGCCAGGCCCGTGCCGATGATATAAGCGGACTTGTTGTCCACGCCCTGGGGCTTCTCGGGATGGGCAAAGGCTTCATAGGTTCCAGCAGAATAATACATATACTTTGCAGCTCCTTTTTTGTTGGGCAGCCCCGCACCTTTTATAGGGGTGCCGCCTTTTGTTTTTCTTTATGGCCCTATTGTACCCAGTCAAGCCCATTTTCACAATAAACACAAATGCCCGGCTGATGAACATTTCATCAACCGGGCGGTTTTGGCAGAAATTTTGGCATTTCGCCGTTTTTGATAAAAGGATTTAATGGGTCTTCCAGATGACCTGAATGCCGTGGTCCTCCAGCCACTTGGCGTTGGCCGCCATATAGGGGCACTTCTCCCCCTTGGGCTGGGCGCACACGCCGATGTGGACCGCCTGTGTACCGATGGACACCAGACACTCCAGCTTCTCCTGCATTCCGGCATCCTCCTCAAGGGGTGTGCTGCAATGGCTGCACCGCAGGAAGGCCAGAAGCTCCGTCTCCTGTCCCTCGTAGCAGGCAAAGCCACCTCTGCGCTCCCGCAGCGCCCGCAGGCACCCGGCCCCGGTGCAGACATCGTTGGCATCCAGGCAGCACAGTATCGCAAGATTCGTCATATTTCTTTTCTCCCTTCCGGGTAGTATTGAATTCTCAGAATTCCGGCCTCATCCCGGAATACCTTTGCCTTCACGCCGTATACCTGCCGGATGAGCTCCGGGGTAAGCACCTCCTCCGGCGTTCCGGAGGCAACCAGCTGCCCCTTTTCCATGACAAACAGCCTCGTGCAGTACATGGCTGCAATGTTCAGATCGTGAATGGCCGCCACAACCGTGCGGCCCAGGCCCTGGACAATGTCCATAAGCTCCAGCTGATAGGTGATATCCAGGTGGTTGGTAGGCTCGTCCAGAATCAGGCAGGGGGTCTGCTGGGCCAGTGCCCGGGCCAGAATCACCCGCTGCTGCTCGCCGCCGGAAAGGGTGGAGAAGCTGCGCTTTGCCATATCGGCCATGCCAACCGTCTCCAGCGCCTGGGCCACAATGGCATAGTCCTGGGCATTGTCCCGCTCCATGGCCCGCTTGTGGGGAGAGCGACCCATAAGCACCACATCCTGCACGGAAAATTCAAAATTATAATAGTTGTGCTGGGCCAGGACCGCAATGGACTGGGCGCTCTTCTTATAAGAGAGCTCCCGGATATCCGTGCCGTCCAGCTTCACAATACCGGCCTGGGGCTTCAAAACCCGGTAGATGCACTTGAGCAGCGTGCTCTTGCCGCTGCCATTGGGGCCGATGATGCCCACGAATTCATTGGGCTCCACCTCCAGAGAAACACCCCGGAGAATGGCGTTGCCGCCCAGAACCGCTTCAATGTCCTTTGCCTCCAGTTTCATCCCTCGCCACCTCCAAATCCGTAGCGGCTCCGGGCCATGAGATAGATGAAGCAGGGCGCGCCGATCATAGAGGTCAGAATGCCGATGGGCAGCTCCGTCCGGTCCAGCAGCGTCCGGCAGGCCACATCCGCCCACAGCAGGAACACCGCACCCAGCAGGGCGGAAATGGGCAGCAGCTTCTTGTGGTCCGTGCCGAAGAGCATCCGCACAATGTGGGGAATCACCAGGCCCACAAAGCCGATGATACCGGCATTGTACACGGAGAAGCCCACCAGCAGAGAGGCCACCACCAGATAGAGAATGCGCCAGCGGTGCAGGTCCGTGCCCAGGGTCACGGCGGATTCATCGCCCACCAGCATCAGGTTCAGCGTCCGGTGCTGGGTCAGGAAGAAGATCACGCAGGCAACCGTCACTGCCAGCATGGTGGGATTTGTATCCCAGCTGGCGGCGGCCAGGCTGCCCATGGTCCACCGGCCCACGGCGGCAATGGCGTTGCTGCTGTTGTTGATCACATAGAGAACAAAGCTGGAAGCCGCAGAGCAGATGGAGGACAGGGCGGTTCCCGCCAGAATCAGCTTTACAGAGGTGGCGCGGCCGCCGATGTTTGCCAGAAACAGCACCCCCCAGGAGGCCGCCAGCGCCCCCAGAAAGGCCATAACGCCCACATAGTTGGCCCCAAAGGCCGTTCCCACACCCAGCAGGATTGCCAGGGTGGCACCCAGGGATGCGCCGGAGGAAACGCCCAGAATATAGGGGTCTGCCAGAGGGTTCTTGACGATGGCCTGCATCACAACGCCGGACACCGCCAGGGCCGCACCCACGCAGATGGCCAGCACCAGCCGGGGCAGGCGGATGAACCAGACAATATCGCTGAGGCTGCCGCTGCCGTAAAGCTCCGCATCGCCAATGCCCAGGGTCTTATAGAGGATCACGCCGTAGACATCCTTCACGGACAGATTGGCCGCACCCATGGTCACCGCCCAGCACAGCGAGAGAATCAGCGCCGCAATCAGCAGGAAAATGGCAAGGATATAGACGGGTTTTCCGTGAAAAATTCCGTTTTTTAAGTCCATAATCGTTCCTTACAGCAATCTGTGGGTATCGATTGCGCGATACCCACAGACAAATTCACATGAAAGAATTACTGATACAGCTCGGGATACAGGTTCTTTGCAACGTCCAGAATGCCGTCAATGGTCCGCATGCCGCTGCAATAGATGCCGGACAGGTTGATGGGGTACACTCTGCCGTTCTTCACGGCATCCAGGCTGGCGAAGGCGGGATTCTCGGTGATGAGCTTTACCACATGGTCACCGGCGTAGTCCACATCGCCCACGCTGTAGCCGTCATACCAGACCATGAAAATGGCATCGGGGTTGGCCAGGACCAGATCCTCCGCGCTGATGTTGCCGTTCTCGCCGTGCTTGCCAACGGCCAGCTCTGCACCGCCGTGGATGGCAACGTTGCCGCCCAGAACGTCCTCACCGTACACGCGGTAGGTGCCGCCTTCATCTTCCAGAACAGCGGCGGTCAGCCGGGTCTTGTCGGCCAGATAATCGTCGATCTGCTGGACCTGGGCCTTCATGTCGTTGACGATGGCCTCGGCTCTGTCCTGCACGTCGAAGATTTCGCCCAGGGTCAGGATATCCTGGTACTCGTGCTCAACGGTCTGGGGATTCTCAGCAGCCTTGCCCCGGCAGGCGCTGTTCAGGGCCATGTAGGTGCCCACATTGCGCTCATGCCAGAAGTCCACATCGCCCAAGCGCTTGTCGGAGAAGGTGGAGTACCAGCCGGTGATGAAGTCCGGATTCAGAGCGATGATCTCTTCCTTGCTGGGCATTTTGTCGTAGTAGTTGATGGTTTCAAAATCGGCCTTCAGGTCCTCCCGAACATCACCGTCCAGGCCACAGGCACCTACGATCTTGTCTGCCAGACCCAGGGCCAGCAGAATCTCAATGTTGTCCTGGTTCTGCGCCCACACCCGCTCGGGGGCCTTCTCGAAGGTATACTCCACAGGCTCCTTGGCGTAGTTGTAGGTCTGGATGGTCAGGGGATAGACGGTGTGCTTGACCTCGGCGGGAGCCTCGGTGGCTGCCTCCGTAGCAGCCTCAGTGGCGGCCTCGGTGGTCTCGGGGGCTGCGGTGGTCTCCGGGGCCGCGGTGGTTGCGGTGGAGTTCTGAGCGCCGCAGGCGGCCAGAGCCAGAACGAGCACCAGCGCCAGGGTCAGGGACAAAATACGTTTTGCTGCTTGCATGGTTACTTCCTCATTTTTTTCTAATATTTTCAATCCCGAAGGAATTGAATGCGCAAAAAGCCTGCCGTCGGGCAGACGGCAGGCAAACGCGCAGAAAAACGGGGCTTTCTGAAAAGCCCGGAAAAATTCTGGGTTCTGCCTCCGGTTCCGGCGGAGACAATGGATTCACAAGGTAACCTGACTTATCCCAAACCGGGCTTCACAGTGACCGACTCGCGGGGCCTTGCACCCCATTCCCCTTTGCGGCAAACAGCCGCAGGTGAATCCATATCTTTGTATTGATTTCGCTGGTACTATATCACGTATATTTCCCAAATGCAAGTATTTTCATTTCTTTTTCAAACTATTTTCATATGTACAAGAAAAGCGCCGTCTCCGGTGCATACCTTCGACGGCGGAAACTCATTTTTCTTTTTTCTCTTCCGGCCAAAATGGGCCCGGACAGTTGGCCCGCTGGCGAATCTGCAGCTCCTGGCTCTTGACGCTGACCGTAGTGCAGGGGGGAATGGAATGGGTGATAAAGACATTGGAGCCGATGACGCAGTCCCGGCCAATGACCGTATCGCCGCCCAGAATGGAAGCGCCGGCGTAGATGGTCACATTGTCCTCAATGGTGGGATGGCGGCGCTTGCCCCGCAGGCTTTGGCCCCCCCGGGTGGTCAGTGCGCCCAATGTCACACCCTGGTAGACCTTCACATGGTCCCCGATGACCGTGGTCTCGCCGATGACGATGCCGGTGCCGTGGTCGATGAAGAAATACTTGCCGATGGCGGCCCCGGGGTTGATATCGATGCCCGTCTCACTGTGGGCGTGCTCGGTCATGATTCTCGGCAGCAGGGGCACCCCCATGGCATAGAGCACATGGGCCAGGCGATAAACCGTAATGGCGAAAATGCCGGGGTAGCAATAGACGATCTCATCGGTGCTGTAGGCGGCGGGGTCTCCGTCGTAGAAGGCCTCCACATCCGTCTGGATCACGTCCCGCAGCGCCGGAATGGCCCGGAAGAAATCCAGGCTCACCTGCTGGGCCTTCTCCTGGGCCTGCTGCTCCTCCATGTCCGCCCGGAAGACCATGGTCAGCTGCTTGACCATGTTGTACATCACGTCCTCAATGAGCATGGACAGATTGTGATGGGTATTGTAAATGCGGTAGTTTTTGTCCCGGCTGAAGCCCGGATAGACAATGCGCATGAGCTTGCCGATCATATCGATGACCACCTCTTTGTCCGGATGGGCAAAGGGGTTCATGCGGTCAATGCTGCGGCCATTGCGATAGTCCTCCAGAATGGTATCCACAATGAGCTCCACCTGCTGCTCCATGGTTGCCATGGCCACACCTCCTCTGATTCGTCTGCGGTTTCTCTTAATCCTCTACCCGGCGAATGTCCGCGCCCAGCGCCGTCAGCTTGCCGATCAGGTCCTCATAGCCCCGCTCCACATAGTGAATGTCCTCCACCTGAGTGGTTCCCTGGGCGCTGAGGCCTGCGATGACCAGGGCCGCACCGGCCCGCAGATCGTGGGCAAACACCGTAGCGCCGTAGAGCTCCTCTACGCCTACCACCGTGGCGGTTTTTCCGTTGATTTTGATATTGGCCCCCATGCTCTCCAGCTCCGCGCAGTAGCCGAAGAACCGGGTCTCATACACGCTCTCGGTCAGGCGGCTGGTGCCCTTGGCCAGGGACATACACACGCACACCTGGGCCTGCATATCCGTGGGGAAGCCGGGATAGGGGCTGGTTTTCACCGTAGTCCACCGCAGCTTTCCCGTGCGGATGACCCGGATGGCATCGTCAAAGACGATGACCTTGGCCCCCATCTCCTCCAGCTTGCTGGTGATGCACTCCATATGCTTGGGGATGACGTTCTGCACCAGCACATTACCGCCGGTGGCCGTCACCGCCGCCATATAGGTCCCGGCCTCGATCTGGTCCGGGATGATGGCATAGCTGCCGCCCCGCAGACTGTTGACGCCGCGGATTTTCACCGTGTCCGTGCCTGCGCCGGTAATGCGGGCGCCCATGGTATTCAGGAAATTGGCCAGGTCCACAATGTGGGGCTCCTTGGCCGCGTTTTCAATAACGGTCTGCCCGGGAAGCAGGGTTGCCGCCACCATAATATTCACGGTAGCGCCCACGCTTGCCATATCCAGGGTAATTCTTGCCCCGTGGAGGCCCTCTTCCGTGGGCTTCAAAGCCACATAGTCCTCCGTCTCGTCCACATCCGCACCCAGGGCCAGGAAGCCCTTGATATGCTGGTCGATGGGACGGGAGGCAAAATTGCAGCCGCCGGGCAGAGCCACATGGGCATGGCCGAACCGGCCAAGCAGGGCCCCCATCAAATAGTAGCTGGCCCGCATCTTCTTAACAAGCTCCGGGTCTGGAGTGGTGCACTGCACCTCTGAGCTGTCCAGCTCTACAACGTGAGGCTCGGGATAGGCGAGCTTTACGCCCATACCCTCCAGAATGTCCAGCAGAATGCGGACATCGGAGATATCAGGTACGTTTTCAACGCGGCACTTCCCGCTGACCAGCAGCGCCGCAGGCAATATGGCAACTGCCGCGTTTTTCGCGCCGCTGATGGTGACGGTCCCTTCCAGGGGTTTGCCGCCGTTAATTTCATATCTGGCCAAGGAACGATCCTCTCCTTGTGATAAATTGGGGAATGGAACATTACATAATTCCAGGGTATTCTACCATGGAACCGGCAATTTGTAAAGGAAAACCTTTTTTGCCCCTAACAAATGCCGGGGCGGGGTGGCTGCATTGGCCCTGGTAGCTTTTATTGAAAGCCCTGTCGGGACCTCGGGCTGTGTCCCTCCGGGGGTTCTGACGGAAGCCCTGTCAAAACTTTCGGCTGGGTGCCTCCGGCGGGGAGCTTCTTGTCCCGCCAAGAAGCTCCGCAAGAATGCGGCTTAAGAGGGCGCTGTCGGCAAAGCCGCCCCTCTTAAGAATCTTCCCGGCCTCAAAACCAACTTAGTCTGTGCTAGGGCACTCCCGGCGCGGAAAAAGCGCCTATCTGGGCGCTATGAAACTGCGTGATCTGGCGTACCCATTGGGTTGGCCTTCTCAAGGGCGCGTTTCGTGAGAACTCTGAAAATCTGTAGCAGGCGATTGCCACCGGCAATCGTTTCCAAAGACTAAGGCGGTCCTCTATTCCGCGCCAGTGCGCACACTGGCATGGAATATATTGGATGCGGGGATGCTTCCGTAGAAAGCGCCGAAACCCTGCTTCTCTATACCAAGTGCGGGCCGGAAGAATTCTTAAGGAAGGCGGTGCGTCGCGCAGCGAATCTAATTTATCGATTGCCGGGGGCAATCGTTCCTTAATTATATCGGCTTGGTTTGCGGGAGCAAACCTTTCAGTGCCTCCTTAAGCCGCATTCTTTCCCCCTTTCTTGGCGGGACAAGAAAGGGGCCCCCGGAGGGACACCCAGCCCAAATCTTTGGCAGGGCTTTCGATAAGCCAAACTTAGCTCTTTTTTACCGCCGCAGGCCCTTGGGGTAGTGGTTTTTCAGCTGCCTTCCGTCCCCTTTTCCCCAGCCGATGCTGTAGCCGTCCACCGTCACCAGACACCAGCCCTTTTCGGTGCAGGGCAGCACCTCGCCGTGAAGATATTGCCCGATCTCCGGACCTTCCGACGGCAGGTCCATCGTCCGTTCCAGGGGCTTTGCCCACAGGGCCAGAGCGTGGGCAGGCTCCAGGCGGTCCTTTTTCAGCTCCCCCAGTTCCAGGCCCGGCCGCAGCACCCGCAGTCCCTTCAGCTCCGGGCAGCCCTGGGGGGCCAGATACAGCCGGTCTCCAAAGCCAAGGAAAATTCCTTCCGGCAGGTTCACGCCGGTCTCCTTTGCAAAGCTCTGCCAGGGTTTTGGCTTGGCAGTCCCCTTTTCCTCCGGAATGTCCCCCTCTTCCCCGTCCAGCTTACGCAGCACGGCGCCAAAATGTCCCTCGCCCAGCAGCTTGTGGGGCCACATCCGGTAGGTTCCCTGCTCCCCCGGCGTAAACCAGGGGGCATCCACCCTTTCCGGGGCGAATTCCGGGTGCCGGTCCAGAAACGCCGCTACGGTCTGCTCGTTCTCCTCCGGCGCGAAGGTGCAGGTGGAATAGACCAAGCGTCCGCCGGGCTTTAAAAGACGCGCCGCATTGTCCAGAATCTCCGCCTGGCGGGCGGCGCACATCTCCACGGTCTGCTGGCTCCAGTCCGTCACCGCAGCCTCCTCCTTGCGGAACATTCCCTCGCCGGAGCAGGGGGCGTCCACCAGCACCCGGTCAAAAAAGCCGGGCAGTTTGGCTGCCAGACGCTCCGTCTTCTCGTTGGTCACAATGGCATTGGCCACGCCCATGCGCTCGATGTTCCGGGCGAGGATCTTTGCCCGGGCGGGGCTGTACTCATTGCAGAGCAGCAGCCCCTGTCCCAGCATTCTTCCCGCAATCTGGGTGGATTTTCCCCCGGGGGCGGCGCAGAGGTCACAGATCTTCTCCCCGGGCTTGGGGTCAAGCAGAACCACGGCGGACATGGCGCTGGCCTCCTGCAAATAGTACACCCCCGCCTCATGGTAAGGGTGCAGCCCCGGCCGGGAAGCCGGGTCGTAGTAGTATCCCCTGGGCTCCCAGGGCACCTGCTCCCCCACGAAGGGCAGCTGATGGATCTCCCCTTTCAGCGGATTGAACCGCAGCGCCACCGCCCTGGGCCGCTCCAGGCTCTTCAAAAATTCCGGGTACTCCGCCCCCAGCTGGTTCTCCATTCGTTTCAAAAAGGCTTCCGGAAGCATAGGCGTTCTCCTTTGGATGGTTTTTCCCTATCATAGCACAAAGGGCTGCATTTTTCCAGAGAGAGAAGAGAAATGCGGCGCCGGCAAAAAAGGCATTGATTTTTTCTCCCCCATCTGCTATAATAGCGGCAATGCAGGGTTAGTTCATCGGTAGAATGGTCGCTTCCCAAGCCACAGAGGCGGGTTCGATTCCCGTACCCTGCTCCAAAACAAAACAGCATCCCATCGGGATGCTGTTTTGTTTTGGAAAAAAAGGAAGGGAATCGAAACCATCCAATGCAAGTGCCCGGTGGGCACTTGCCGTTCGGCAGCTGAATGCCGAACGCTCCTTACGATTTGCCCCCAAGGGCAAATCGGCCGTCGATTCCCGTACCCTGCTCCAAAACAAAAACAGCATCCCATCGGGATGCTGTTTTTGTTTTGGGAAAAAAGGAAGGGAATCGAACCCATCCAATGCAAGTGCCTGGTGGGCACTTGCCGTTCGGCAGCTGGATGCCGAACGCTCCCTACGATTTGCCCCCAAGGGTAAATCGGCCGCCGGTATCCGCTCCCCCGGCTGCTTGGGCATGGCACACACAAAGGCCCCCAGCATGGCGCAGTTGACGGCATTCGTTTTGAACCGATTCATCTTTTTTCCTCCCGTGCTTCCTGTTTTGGGCGATCAAAAAAGCAGGGCACAGCTTTGTGGTTTTTGTCAATTGCGCAATTGCGCTGCGGCGCGTATACTAATCGTATCCAAATTGAACGCAAAGTGAGGTCCTTCCTATGAAAATCGGTTTTATCGGCCTTGGCATCATGGGCAAGCCCATGGCAAAGAATCTGCTGAAGGCGGGCTACGAGGTGTGGGTCCATAACCGCAGCCGGGCTGCCATGGACGAGCTGGCGGCCTGCGGGGCCCATCCGGGCTCCCGGCAGGAATTGGGGCAGAACTGTGATGTGATCATCACCATGCTGCCCAACGGCCCCCAGGTGCAGGAGGTCATGCTGGGAGCGGATGCGGTGGCTTCCTATATGCACGCCGGGCAGATTTTTGTGGACTGCAGCTCCATCAGCCCTGTGGTCAGCAAGGAGATCGCCGCCAAGCTGGCCGAAAAGGACATTGAGATGCTGGATGCCCCTGTCTCCGGCGGAGAGCCCAAGGCCATCGACGGCACCCTGAGCTTCATGGTGGGCGGCAAGCAGGCAGTTTTCGACAGGTGCAGGGACATGCTGCTGACCATGGGCGCTTCCGCCGTTCGCTGCGGCGACGTGGGCGCAGGCAACACCACCAAGCTGGCAAACCAGATCATCGTCGCCTGCAACATTCAAGCCGTAGCCGAGGCCTTCACCCTGGCCCAGAAGGCCGGTGTAGACCCCGAGCTGGTGTTCCGGGCCATCCGGGGCGGACTGGCCGGCTCCACCGTTCTGGATGCCAAGGGGCCCATGATGCTTGCAGGGAACGCCAAGCCCGGCTTTAAGATCGACCTGCACATCAAGGACCTGAACAACGCCCTGGACTGTGCCCACGCCGTGGGTGCCCCCGTCCCCATGACCGCAGCCGTACAAGAGGTCCTGGAGTGGCTCCACCACCACGACTGCGGCGGCAGCGACCACAGTGCCATTGCAAAATACTATGCGTACCTGACCGGTATCCAACTCGGCAGGTAAAGCGAGGCAGACTGTCCATGCGGATCACGAAGAAAAGCGCCCAGCAGATCGTGGAAGAGATCGGCAAGCTGGTCCGGCAGAATATCAATCTGATGGACGAGACCGGGCACATCATCGCCAGCAACGACCCTGCCCGGATCGGCAAATTCCACGAGGGGGCCTACCGCATCATCTCCCAGCACCTTCCGGAATTTTACATCACGCCGGAGCTGGAAAACGAGCTGCCCGATGTGCGCCGGGGCATCAATCTGCCCATTGTGGTGGATGGACAGCTCCAGGGAGTCATCGGAATCACCGGCGACTACGACGCCGTCATCGAATACGGCCAGATCGTCAAGAAAATGGCGGAGATCCTCATCCGGGAACGGTCCGAGCTGGACAACCGGCAGCTGGACCTGCGTGTGCGCAGCCGCTTTCTGGAGGACTGGATTCTGGGCACCGGCCTGAACAACCCCAGGACACTTTCCGAGCGCGGCTTCGCCCTGGGCATCGATATTCGCAGTCCCAGGCGCTGCATTGTTGCCTCCGCCATGGACCGGGAAAAATACACGGACTCCCTGGACGGTCAGATGATCCTGGAGAAGATCGACAGGGCGCTGAATGCCCGTATCGGCCAGCAGGGCGGCATCCTGCTGCGCAATGCCGCCCGGCAGATCCTGCTGGTGCGCAAGCAGAGCACGGAGAAAATGGTCGCCCTGTGCCGGACCCTCAGCCGGGAGATCCGTCAGGAGCTGGATGTGGAGATGATCTTCGGCATCGATGGCCCGACGGAAGACCTCCACGAGGCCTATTTGCAGGCCAACCGGGCCTGGCACACCACCGCCTACAGCAATACGGATATCCGCTGCTATGAAGCGCTGAACATAGAGCTGTTGATGGACGACGTATCCCGGGACCGGAAGCAGGCCTACCTGAAAAAGGTCTTTCGGAACTGCGGCAACGGCGAAATTGCCGAGCAGATCAGCCTTCTGGAGGCCTTTTTCAGTGCAGAGGGCTCTGTTCAGGCCATTTCCCAGGCGCTTTTCATCCACAAAAATACGGTCCAGTACCGCATCAAGCGCCTGGCAGAGCTGACCGGGCTGGATGTACGCCAACCCAGTCAGGCCCCGGCGCTGTACCTCGCCATGCTCTTCTATCTGGAGCTCAGCCGCAGCGAGGAAGGGCGCACTTTCTGACAGAACTTGTTACCCGTAACAGAAAGCGGTTTCTTTTTGCGTCCCCGGTACCATTGCATTTTTTCCTCCGGTCCTATAATATATTAACAGCAGAGCAGTTACGAAGGCGCAGAGTCTTGTGCAATCTGCTCAAATATAGAAGGAGGATTCTACTATGACCGGCGTACCCCTTATCATTACATTCGTGCTGGCAATCATTGTTATGATTGTAGCCATCTCCAAGTTCAAGGTCCATCCCTTCCTGTCTATCATGAGTGTCTCTCTGATTCTGGCACTTCTGGCAGGCATTCCTCTGGGCGATATTGCCAATGTCATCGGCGCGGGCTTCTCCGGAACCTTCAGCTCCATCGGCATCGTCATTATCCTGGGCGCTCTGATCGGCACCGTGCTGGAGCAGACCGGTGCTGCCCTGAAGCTGGCCGACATGGTCGTCAAGCTGGTGGGTCAGAAGAACCCCGAGCTGGCCATCGAGCTCATGGGCTGGGTCGTCTCCATCCCCGTGTTCTGTGACAGCGGCTTTGTCATCCTGGATCCCATCCGCCGGGCTATGGTCCGCCGGACCAAGACCTCCAGCGTGGCCATGACCGTGGCCCTGTCCGCCGGTCTGTACATCTCCCATGTGTTCATCCCGCCCACGCCCGGCCCCATCGCCGCCGCCAACACCCTGGGCATCGGTGACAATCTGCTGCTGGTCATGGGTCTCGGCGTTGCAGCTTCCATTCTGCCCCTGATCGCCGGTCTGCTGTTTGCCAAGTACATCGGCAAGAAGGTCCAGAGCGCCGACGAAACCGCCGATTCCGCTGAGAACGTCAAGACCTACGAAGAGCTGGTTGCTTCTTACGGCAAGCTGCCCGGCGGCTTCAATGCACTGGCTCCCATCATCGTCCCCATCATCCTGATGGCTCTGGGTTCCATCGCCTCCATGGCCGGCTGGACCGGCATCGCCTTTGATCTGTTCAACTTCCTGGGCAAGCCCATCATCGCCCTGGGCGTCGGCACCATCTGCGCCGTCATTCAGCTGGCTACTACCAAGAAGCTGGATAAGTTCTACGACATGACCAACGACACCCTGAAGGTCACCGGCCCCATCCTGTTCGTCACCGCCGCCGGCGGCGTGCTGGGCAAGGTCATCGCCACCAGCGACATGGTGAACTTTATCACCGCGCACGCCACCGTGCTGGGCACCGTGGGCATCTTCTTCCCCTTCCTGCTGGCTGCCATCCTGAAGTCTGCACAGGGCTCCTCCACCGTGGCCATCACCACCACCGCCGGTATTGTGGCTCCTCTGCTGGGGGCTATTGGCTTCACCTCCCCGGCTGAGATCGCTCTGGTCGTTATGGCCATCGGCGCCGGCGCCATGACCGTTTCCCACGCCAACGACTCCTACTTCTGGGTCGTCACCAACTTCGGTCAGATGACCCCCGAGCAGGGCTATAAGACGCAGACCATGCTGACGCTGGTCCTGGGCCTGTCCTCCATGGTTGGCATCTTCATTCTCTCCCTGATTCTGTGATACAATAAGCTTTCGGGCAGGGCGGCACAGCTGCCCTGCCCTTCCCTAATTTCAACGTGAGGTGATCATGAATGGATACGGCAATGCGTACCCACGCAAATCAAATCATTGCTTCCTCCATCCGGGCTGTGCAGCCGGACGATGCGGTAGCCCGGGCGCTAAAGGGTGCTTCCTTCCCAGGCCGGGTGATCCTGGTTGCGGCAGGCAAGGCTGCCTGGAACATGGCAAAGGCCGCCCGGGACTGCCTGGGCGACCGGATTGAGAAGGGCATCGTCATTACCAAATACGACCATGTGAAGGCCCCCCTGGGGAAGATCGACTGCCGGGAGGCGGGGCATCCCGTCCCCGACGAAAACTCCTTCGCAGCCACCCAGGCCGCCATCGACCTGGTCTCCGGCCTGACCGGGCAGGACACGGTGCTGTTCCTGCTGTCCGGCGGCGGCAGCGCCCTGTTTGAAAAGCCCAAGGTCAGCGGAGAGGAGCTCCAGGATATTACATCGCAGCTGCTGGCCTGCGGGGCGGACATTGTGGAGATCAATACCATCCGCAAGCGGCTCTCCACGGTCAAGGGCGGCCGGTTTGCCGAGCTCTGTGCCCCGGCCCGGGTGTTCTCCATTGTGCTGTCCGATATTCTGGGTGACCCGCTGGATATGATTGCCTCCGGCCCCGCCGTTCCGGACAGCACCACCTGTGACCAGGCCCTGGCCATCGCGGAAAAATATCACCTGCGTCTGACCCCCGAGGCCGAGGCATGCCTGCACACGGAAACCCCAAAGGTGCTGCACAACGTCACCACCCAGATCACCGGCTCCGTCCGGGAACTCTGCGCCGCAGCAGGCGCAGAATGTGAAAAACTGGGCTATACTCCGGTCCTTCTGACGGATCAGCTGTGCTGCCAGGCCAAAGAGGCGGGCAGCTTCCTTGGTACCGTTCTCCGGACCCATGCCGGGAAGGGGCAGAAGCTGGCCTTCCTGGCCGGCGGTGAGACCGTGGTCCAGCTCACCGGTCACGGCAAGGGCGGGCGAAATCAGGAGCTTGCTCTGGCCGCAGCACCTCATCTGGAGGGGCTGCCCGGCGTCTGCGTTTTCAGTGTGGGCAGTGATGGCACTGACGGCCCCACGGATGCCGCCGGCGGCTATGTGGACGGCGAATCCAACGCCGCACTCCGGGCCCAGGGACTGTCCGTCTACGATGTTTTGCAGGAGAACGATGCTTATCACGCCCTGGAAAAAATCGGCGGTCTCATCATCACCGGTCCCACCGGCACCAACGTCAATGACGTGGCCGTAGCCCTGGTCAACGGGTAAGCTTCTCCGTATTCAAAAGGCATTGCGGGCCGCAAGGCGCGCAATGCCTTTTTTCAATTCACGGATATCCCGAAAGGACAATGGAGAAGCCTTCGAAGGGATAGCAGTCGTGGCCATAGTGCATGTCCCCGATGCCCATGCCGGAATCAAACAGCATGGCGCTGTCCGTTCCCTCAATCAGGCAGCTGATGACCTCCTGGAAATAATTCCCCCAATGCCGGTGGAGGCATTGGGGGTACTATTCAGGCGGATCGGGATTATTCCAGCTCGAATGCGCCGGTGTAGAGCTGATAGTAGGTGCCCTTCTGGGCGATCAGATCGTCGTGGGTGCCGCGCTCGATGATGCGGCCATGGTCCAGGACCATGATGCAGTCGGAATTGCGGACCGTAGACAGCCGGTGGGCAATGACGAACACCGTGCGGCCCTTCATCAGCGCATCCATGCCGGCCTGCACCAGGGCCTCCGTATGGGTATCGATGGAGGAGGTGGCCTCATCAAGGATCATAACGGGGGGATCGGCCACGGCTGCCCGGGCAATGGCGATCAGCTGCCGCTGGCCCTGGGACAGGTTGCCGCCGTTGGCAGTGAGCATGGTGTCGTAGCCATCGGGCAGACGGGTGATAAAGCCGTCTGCGTTGGCCAGCTTGGCCGCCCGGATGCACTCCTCATCGGTGGCATCCAGCTTGCCATAGCGGATGTTCTCCATAACGGTGCCGGTGAACAGGTTGGTCTCCTGGAGCACGATGCCCAGGGAGTGCCGCAGATCGGGCTTGGCAATCTTATTGACGTTGATGCCGTCGTAGCGGATCTTGCCGTCGGCAATGTCGTAGAACCGGTTGATGAGGTTCGTAATGGTGGTCTTGCCGGCGCCGGTAGCGCCCACGAAGGCGATCTTCTGGCCGGGATGGGCATAGAGGGTCACGTCATGCAGCACGGTCTTCTCCGGCACATAGCCAAAGTCCACGTGCTCCATGGTGATGTCGCCCTTCAGTTCCGTATAGGTGACGGAGCCGTCCCCCTGGTGGGGGTGCTTCCAGGCCCAGTGGCCGGTGTGCTCGGGGCACTCGTGGACGGTGCCGTCCGCATCCACATGGGCATTGACCAGGGTCACGTATCCCTCGTCCTGCTCGGGCTCCTCGTCCATCAGGGCGAAGATGCGCTCGGCACCGGCCAGAGCCATGACAATGGCATTGATCTGGTTGGAGATCTGGGAGATGGGCATATTGAAGCTCCGGGAGAGCACCATGAAGGCCATCAGATTGCCCAGGGTCAGCAGGGAGTTGTTGGACTTGATGCACAGCAGTCCGCCCACAACGGCCAGGACCGCATACTGCACATAGCCCAGGTTATTGTTGATGGGGCCCAGCATATTGGAGAACTTGCCGGCGCTGTAGGCGTTCACCCGCAGCTCCTCATTGAGCTTGTCGAAGTCCTCCTTGCAGACCTCCTCGTGGTTGAAGATCTTGACCACCTTCTGGCCGGAGATCATCTCCTCGATATAGCCGTTGACCGCGCCCAGGGCACGCTGCTGGCCGATGAAGAAGCCTGCGGACTTGCCTGCCAGCACCTTGGTCACATAGATGATGAGGCCCACGGTGAAGCACATGACAACGGTCAAGATCCAGGAGGTATCGATCAGGTTCCACAGCACCACCACCAGCGTCACCGCAGAGGACACACACTGTGGGATAGACTGGGAGATCACCTGCCGCAGGGTATCGATATCGCTGGTGTAGCGGGACATGATGTCACCGGCGGCATGGCTGTCGAAGTAGCGCAGAGGCAGGCGCTGCATCTTGGCAAACAGGTCGTCACGGATGGTCTTCTGCACACCCTGGGTCACGCCTACCATCAGGTAGTTGAAGAGGAAGGTGCCCACAATGCCGAAGCCGAAGATGCAGGCAAGCTTCACAAGGTAGGCTTTCAGAGCGCCAAAATCCGTAGAGCCGGTGGCCACCATGGGCAGGATATATTCGTCAACCAGAGGTCCCAGGGCACGGCTGCCCTGAGCCTGGGCCACAGAGGTGGCAATGATGCAGAGGAAGACGAATACCAGCAGCGGGGTATAGTTTTTCATATAGCTGAGCAAACGCAGGAGGGTTTTTCCGGGGTTTGCCGCCTTGCGGCCATCGCCGCGCATTTGTCCGGGACCGGGCATCAGTCTTCACTTCCTTTCTGCTGAGATTCATAGATGCCCCGATAGAAGTCGGAATTCTTCATCAGGGTCTCGTGGTCACCCACACAGGCAACCTGGCCGTTTTCCATGACAATGATGATGTTGGAATCCTGAATGGAGGAGATACGCTGGGCAATGATCAGCTTGGTGGTTCCGGGAATTTCTTCCTTGAAGGCCTTGCGGATCATGGCGTCCGTATGGGTATCCACAGCGGAGGTGGAGTCGTCCAGGATCAGGATCTTGGGCTTTTTCAGCAGGGCACGGGCAATGCACAGCCGCTGCTTCTGGCCGCCGGAAACGTTGCTGCCCCCCTGCTCGATGTGGGTATCGTAGCCGTCCGGGAAGGAGGCGATGAACTCATCGGCACAGGCCAGTTTACAGGCGTGGATCAACTCCTCATCCGTGGCGTTGGCATTGCCCCAGCGCAGGTTTTCCTTGATGGAGCCGGAGAACAGGGTGTTCTTTTGCAGCACCATGGCCACATTGTCCCGGAGCACCTCCAGATCGTAGTCCTTGACGTCGATGCCGCCCACCTTGACGCTGCCCTCGGTCACATCGTACAGTCTGGGAATCAGCTGCACCAGGGTACTCTTGGAGGAGCCGGTGGAGCCCAGGATGCCCACGGTAGCGCCGCTGGGAATATGCAGATTCACATCCTGCAGCGCGGGCCGCTTGGCCTTCCGGGAGTAGCGGAAGGAGACGTTCTCAAAGTCGATGGAGCCGTCGCTCACCTCCTCCACGGCGTTCTCGGGAGAGGTCAGGTTGGGCTCCTCCTGCAAGATCTCATAGCAGCGGCGCAGGGGTGCCTGGGACATGATGACCATGACGAAGACCATGGAGAGCATCATCAGGCTGGAAAGGATCTGGGTGGTGTAGGTGAACATGGAGCTGAGCTCGCCGGTGGTCAGGCCCAGGGCGGCATTGTTGCCGGAGGCAACCACCATCTTGGCGCCCACCCAGGAGATGGTCAGAATGCAGGCGTAGACGCAGATCTGCATAGCCGGGGCATTGAGGGCCAGGATGTGCTCTGCCTTGCAGAAATCATCGTAGATAGCTTTGGAAATGGTCTTGAACTTGCTGACCTCCTTGTCCTCTCTGACGAAGCTCTTGACCACGCGAATGCCATGGACGTTTTCCTGCACCACGGTATTCAGCCGGTCATAGGTCTTGAACACCCGGTCAAAAATCTTGAAGACCAGGGGCACAATGCCCAGCAGCACGGCGGCCAGAATGGGAATGGCAATGAAATACACGGTACTGAGCTTGGGGCTGATGCGCATGGAGGAGACCATGGCGAGGATCAGCATCATGGGGCACCGAATGGCCATACGGATCATCATCTGGAAGGCCATCTGGATGTTGGCCACATCCGAGGTCAGCCGGGTGACAATGGAGGCCGAGGAGAATTTGTCAATATTGGAGAAGCTGAAATCCTGCACCCGGTAGTACATATCGTGGCGCAGATTCCGGGCAAAGCCCGTAGCAGCCTTGGAGGCATAGTTGGCGGACATAACGCCAAACATCAGCGACACAATGGCGCAGATGAGCAGCTGCAGAGCCTTCTGCCACACCACAGTCATATTGCCCACAGCAATGCCGTAGTCATACAGGTCTGCCATAACCAGGGGGATGGTCACTTCCATGGCTACCTCGCCGATCATGCAGACGGGGCTTACCAGTGCCGTCCATTTATACTCGCGCAGGCACTGGGCGAAACGTTTTATCATTTTCGAGATTCCTCCTTTTTCACTTTCTCGATGTCAAAATCCGGAGACACGTTGTGCAGTGCCCGGAGCAGGTACTCCCGGAACTGCGCCTCCTCCTCCGGCGTGAAGCCCTCCAGGAGCTTCTTGTCGCCGCTCTGGATAACGGCGTACATGGTTTCGTTGCATTGCTGTCCTTTGGGCAGAATGTAGACGAGCTTTCGCCGCCGATCCTCCGGATCTTCCCGCACTTCGATGAACTCCTTCTTTTCCAGACGGGCCAGCAGGCCGGAGACCGTAGGGTGGCTCAGATGGAACCGTTCCTCAATGTCCTTGGCGCAGGGCGGTGTATCCCGGTGGGCGAGGTAGCCCATGATGTGGCCCTGGGAAAAGGTAAGGTCCATACCGGACAATGCCTGATCCATCCGCTGCCCCAGCGCACAGTCCAGGCTGCGGAAGATGCGGCCAAAGGTTAACATGCCACGATCACCTCCCTTGATTTACGTAGCAAGCTACGTAATATTTTAGCAAGTTTTTTTGAAATTGCAAGAGAGAGTTCTATGATTTAACAATTCATTCAAAAATACCGCCTGCCGACTTCAATCGGCAGGCGGTAAACGTCTGTTAAAGGACCCCTGCTTTCAGGGGAAGCTGGTCTCACTCTGCCCCTTCGTGCGCCATGGACAATGCAATGGCGCACAGCAGGCACTTTTTAAATCTCGGGTCAGCCCATATCGGCGGCAAGAGTCTGGTCGATGAGCTTTTGCAGCGTCTCCGCCTGCTTCTTTTCCGTGATGGCGCCTACGATGGGGTCACCCACGATATTGCCGTTGCGGTCAACCACATAGGTGGTGGGGTAGGCAAAAATGTTTGTAGTGAACTTTCCCGCCTCACCGTCGGAGTTAAAATACACATTCTGATAGGTGGCGCCCTTCTTGGCAAGCACATCCTTCGCCTCGGAAATTGCCGTTTCGTCGCCGTCCAGCGTGAAGGTGTTGACGCCGATGAGGGAGCCGCCCTTCTCCGCCAGTTCCTTGTTCAGCGCATCCAGCTCGGAAAGCTCGCCTACGCAGGGATTGCAGGTGGTGAACCAGAAATTCACCACGGTGACGGCGTTGGCGGAGAACAGCTCGTCGCTCTTCACCGTGTTGCCATCCAGGTCCTTGCCCTCAAAGGCGGGGAACTTCTGCATACTGCCGTCGTCGGGAGGGTTGCTCGTATCGCTGCCCGCAGGCATGCTCATATCGCCGTCCATGGATTTCTGCATGATCTCGGGATACTTCTCTTCCAACTCGGTCAGCCTGTTTTCAATATTGCTGATCTCCGTGGCTGACTCCTTCAGCCACTCATACTCCTTGTCGGTGAACTGCTCTTTAGCGGCCTCGACGGTATCCAGCAGGAAGTCGCCGTAGTTTTTGCCGTCCTCCTGCATGGTCTTGCCCTTGTCGGCCGCCATGAAAACCTTTTCCCACAGCTCGGTATTTTCCGACAGGATCGCGTTCTCCCGCTCCAGCAGCTCCTTGTGCAGGGCGAGTGCCTCCTCGGCGTTTTTCGGCTCGCCAGTCATGGCGGAGCCGTTGCCGCTCATGTCGCCCATCTTGTCATTGTTCTTCATGCCGCAGGCCGCCAGGGCCAGCACCATCAGCACGGCAAAAGCCAGTGCAAAAATTCTCTTCCTGTTCATTTTGATTCCTCCATCGTTGTTTTCTTTGTTGTTTCTTTCCCGTTGCCGAAGCCGTAGCGGAAGCACACGGCGTTCGTCGGACAGGCGCGGATGCACATTCCGCAGCGGATGCACTCGGTATGGTTGGGCGTTTTCGTCACATCCACATCCATCTTGCAGGCGCTGGCGCATTTCCCGCAGGAAACGCACTTATTCTTATCCACCTTCATCTGGAAGAGGGACACCCGGTTGAACAGCGCGTAGAACGCGCCCAGCGGGCAGAGCCACTTGCAGAACGGTCGGTAGAACAGTACGCTCAGTACGATCACCGACAGCAGGATGCTGAATTTCCATGTAAACAGCTTGCCCAGCGCCGCCCGGATGCCGGAATTGGCAAGGGACAGCGGGATGGCTCCCTCCAGCACGCCTTGGGGGCAGAGGTATTTGCAGAAGAACGGGTCGCCCATGCCCACATCGTTCACAAGGAACGCCGGCAGCAGGAAAACCATCACCAGCAGGACAGCGTATTTCAGGTATGTCAGCGGCTTCAGCTTCTTTGTGGAGAGCTTCTTCGTGGGGATTTTGTGCAGCAGCTCCTGAAACCAGCCGAAGGGACAGAGGAAGCCGCAGATAAAGCGTCCCAGCAGGACTCCCAGCAAAATGAGAAAGCCTGTGATATAATAGGAGAAACTGAACTTTGACGAGCCTACCACTGCCTGAAACGCACCGATGGGACAGGCACCGGAGGCTGCCGGGCAGGAATAGCAGTTCAGCCCCGGCACGCAGACGGTCTTCCCTGCCCCCTGATACAGTCCGCCCTTGAGGAAATTCGGCAGATGCAGGTTGGTCAGCAGCGCCGCACCCGCCTGAATCCAGCCCCGGAAGCGGGACATGGTCTGTGAAACGCCTGAAAACTTTTTACCCAATGCCCACACACTCCAGACATAATTTGATTGCTTTGCTCAGCACTGTCGCCGCCTCGCCCCGCCAGACACCGAAGCACAGCATGGCGGCTCCGGCCATCAGCAGCACGATCTGCGCCGCTGCCTTTTTCCTGCAGCTCATTTTTCATCACCCTTTCCGATTTTCTGCCCCCATCATAGCGCGGGAGAGTTAAAGTCTCTGTTAAGAACGAAAACTTAACACAAACCTTATCTGTTTTTGCTATAATGAAAGCAACACAAAAACGAAGAAATAAAAAGGAGGGCTCTCATGCACCTTTTAGTAATTGAAGATGAACGCGCCCTGTGCGAGACCATCGTCCGCAGCCTGCGGCGGCTGGCCTACAGCGTGGACTACTGCTATGACGGGGAAAAGGCGCTGGCGCTTCTGGGCGTGGAACGATACGATCTGGTGCTTCTTGATCTGAATCTGCCGAAAAAGGACGGCATGACAGTGCTGCGTACCCTGCGGCAGACCGACCGGGAGACGCGGGTGCTGATCCTCTCCGCCCGCAGCGAAGTGGAGGACAAGGTGGAGGGGCTGGATGCCGGGGCGAACGACTATCTGGCAAAGCCTTTCCACTTGGCGGAGCTGGAGGCACGCATCCGCAGCCTGACATTGCGGCAGTTCACCCAGCAGGATGTGCTGCTGAGCTGCGGAGGCCTGACCTTTGACACCCGCTCCCGTACCGCCGCCGTCAACGGGCAGACGCTGACGCTCACCCGGAAGGAAACGGGGATCCTGGAATATCTGATGGTGCATCAGGGGCGGCCCGTGAGTCAGGAGGAGCTGATGGATCACGTTTGGGACAACAGCGTGGACAGCTTCAGCAATTCCATTCGCGTCCACATCTCCGCCCTGCGCAAAAAGCTCCGCGCCGT
>ENA-ORCP01000894-ORCP01000894.1-human-gut-metagenome-genome-assembly--contig:-NODE-894-length-26513-cov-9.554774_pt1 | contig 26513 bp, 23 predicted proteins | sample MGYA00242990_ERZ507991 | MGnify/ENA primary metagenome ERZ507991 (study PRJEB26167, sample SAMN06115496) | human gut metagenome | host: Homo sapiens | place: China:Henan | collected 2015-05-07 | study... | reverse complement strand
TTTGTTGCCGCTTGCAGTTGCCAGACCGCAAGCTTTACTAACAAATCAAAAGGAGTTTTTATAACATATGCAAAGCTGTAAGCTTTTCGGAACCTCCCGCCTAGCGGGAGGTTTTCTTTTTATACAAAAAAGTTCCCGGAATATTCCGGGAACCTTTTTCCATAACAGGAACTCCTGCCGTATAACCTCACCACCAGTCAACATTTTTGCGGGTGAGGGTCCGGGGGAGGGAGCTTTGCCTTACTTGTTGCGATGGGCGGCGATTTCTTCAAGATATTCGGGGCGCACATCGAAGCCGAATTCGATGGCCTTGTCGGCATATTCGGCGGCCTTGTCGTAATCGCCCTTTTCAAACCACGCGAGGGACAGATTGTTCCACGCGGGCGCGAATCCGGGCTGCTTTTCAATGGCCTTTTCGCTGATTTTGATGCTCTCGTCGTACTGGCCGTTCATGTAGTAGGCAGCGCCGAGAGTCGCCATCGCCTGAATGAATTCGGCATCCCATTTCAGAGCCTTTTGCAGGGCGCTGATGGCCTTTTCGGGCTCGCCGCGCTGCAAATGCACAAAGCCGATGTTGCTCCACGGCACGGGGAACTTGGCGCGGCAATTGGCCGCTTCCTCATTGTAGCGCAGGCAGCCTTCGAGATCGCCGCGCTGCAGACAGATGCCGCCAAGCTGCACGTAGGCTTCGGCAAGATGGGACGAATTGCGGACCGCGGCGAGAAACGATTCTTCCGCCGCCACAAAGTCGCCCTTGCTGAGCAAGGCTACGCCAAGATTGTAATGGTGATTGGCGCAACCGTCGTTCTGGCTGAGCGCGGCCCGCAGGTCGGCGATGTACTCGTCAAGATTCTCGTACCGGTCCTTCATCGATCAGTCCCTCTTTCTTCAGGAGTTTATAATACCATACGCAGAACTCGTAGATGCCGAGGTAGCGTTCGTCTCTGTTCACAATCCCGAGCGCGCAATCGAGAGCGCCTTTGTTGAAGTCATTGCCCTCGGTGCGTTCGCCGAGCGAATGCATGAACCCGCGGAACAGCTGCTGCGTGGTGCGCTTGCTCGGATCGACGCGGATATCCATCGGATCGTTGGGCTTCTGGAAGGGATCCCATTCATCGTAGCCGATACGGTCGATGAACTTCCTCCGGCGGGGATTCATGCGCTCGTAAATTTCGCGCTTGAGCTGTTCCTGCTCCTCGGTCAGCTCCTGCTTGGTGCTGTCTCGAAACATGGTGGCGGAAATCATCAAGACTCCTTGGGCGCCGGGCCTATACCCAAATAAGCGTCGTCGTAGTTGGTGAGAAGCGCCATGGACACGGGCACGAAGACCTCATGCAGCTCCTTGAACCGGGACTGCACGCGATCCCGGATTTCCACGCTGAGGCGGTCCAGCCGTTCCTGAATCTTGTCCAGATGGACGGTCGGATAGCTGGCTCCGGCAGCGAAATTCGACTGGCCGCACACGTGCCCCTTGCCGCCTATCGCCGTAGGGATGCCGTAGAGGCGGCAGGTGATGGGGCGGTAGTCATAAAGCACGCACTGATCGTTCGAATCGAGGAGCGGACAGCGGATGCGGGCCTTGGCGGCCTCTTCCATGATGTGCTCCATGGCGTCTTCAGAACCTTTGGCATCGCGCAGCTCGCGGAAATAGTCGCGCTTCATACGAGTCAGCTTGCGATCCACACTCCCGGCGTTCTCAAGGATGCGGGAACGCTCGGGGCCGAAGTCGTACTTTTCGATGAACCGCGCGTTCAGGTACATGGCTTCGACAAGCGAAAGGTCAAACATGGCGTGGCAGCAATCACTGCAACCGGGCTTGCAGGTCACGCAGTCCGGGTGCATCTCGCCAACGCGGGCAAACACCGCGTCGGCTTCAGCAACAAGTGCCTCGTACGCAGTGAACACAGGGGTAAGCTCGGGCATGATGTTGATCATAGGATCTATAATAGGTAAGAGTGTAAAAAAAGGAAGGGGCCTCTTGAAAAAAAGCTCCTTCCTCTCGCACAAACCGCCGCCCTCAATCGCGATTGCGGGCGGCGGCATTTCAATGCTTAGTTTTCTTCAACGTTGATGGCGTCGTGTTCGCACACTTCGACACAGGATTCACAGCCGAGGCATTCTTCGGCATGGGCCGGGCTGGATTTGCCGTCGGTCATTTCGTACACTTCAACAGGGCAGACGTCCACGCATTCGCCACAACCCACGCACTTGTCAGCGTCAACAGTAACATTCCAAGACATTGTCATTTCCTCCAAGTTTTGGATCAAACGATCCTGAGTTTCTCGACCACAGGCACTGTCGTGCCGTCATCCTTGCCTTAGCGTCCGAACAGGAGGGTGTCAAGTGTTTTGAGAAACCACGGGAAAGCCTTGCGGCTCTTGTTTCCGCGCGCCGCCAAGGCTCTCCCGGCAACGGCTTTTCTCCCGTTTCGACACCGCCCTGTCCAGACAATAATCATTTTCCGGCAAGTTCCAAGCGCTCGGCGACAGCCTTTGCGGCGGCCCTGGTAAACTCCTCAGCGGAGAGCCGCGCCTTCTCGGCGGCATCGACCACCAGCGAAGGCCGATTGGCGAGGCTCGCGTCGGGCGCGACGCCGTATTCCGGCGGGAACGTATCGGTAAAATACATATTCTGGAATCCCGCAAACTTGAGCGCGTGCGCCGTCGAATCGAGCACTGCCTTTTCCCCGGCGGCCACCCTGCCCTCTTCGCGGGCCTTGAGCAGGCCGGCAAGGCATTCGCCGCCCTGCGTGCACACGATATGCCCATGCCGGTTGGCGAGGATGGTCGCGTCCATGATGGCCTGCTCGGTCACCTGAACCACGCCGAATTCGCCGCCCGCAGCCTCGTAGGCGTCGACGAGCGCCTTCACGCGGGGGAAGGACACCGGGTTGCCGATCATGGCGGCCTGCGCCACGCTCGGGCGGACGGTCACGGGATTGTACACGCGTTCGGCCTTGGGCTTGCTGTAATAACGCCACACCGGGTCGGCGTGTTCGGACTGCACCCCGAACAGGCGCGGCAAATCGGAAATGATGCCAAGACGGCGCATCTTGAGCAGGCCGGACATGACCGCCGTGATGTTTCCGGCGTTGCCCACCGGGACAAACAGGACCTTGCCCGCCAGATCCCAGTTGAACCACTGGGCGACTTCATAGGCATAGGATTCCTGCCCAAGGATGCGCCAGCTGTTCTTCGAGTTGAGCAGGGCCACGCGGTAGTGCTCGGCCAAATGCTCGACGACCTTCATGCAGTCGTCGAATACGCCGGGCACCTCAAGCACGGTCGCGCCGGAGCCGAGGGGCTGGGAAAGCTGCTGAGGCGTCACCTTGCCCTGCGGCAACAGCACGGCGGTCTTGATGGGATGCCCCACATACGCGCCGTACAAAGCCGCGGCAGCCGACGTATCCCCGGTAGAGGCGCAGATGGTCAGCACCTCGTCCCATCCGTGCTTGCGGACCAGCGCACGCAAATAGCTGTACGCGCAGGCCATGCCACGATCCTTAAAGGAAGCGCTCGGGTTCTGGCCGTCGTTCTTGAACGCGAACGAGGCGTTCAGCTTCTTCTGGAGTTCGGGAGCGCCGTCCACGACCGGGGTGTTCCCTTCGCCGAGGTACAGGATGTCTTCCTGCTCCAGCACGGGGGCCATCAGCTCATAAAACCGGAACACGCCGCGCAGGGCCGTGTTCCGGGTGGCAGCCCGGCTGTCGAACAGGTTGCGCCAATATGCGCCGCCGTGTTCCTTCAGTTTGTCGAAGGTCGTGTCTTCAAGCAGAAATACGCCACCGCAGCTCGGACACGTATACAGCAATTCATCAATGAGGTGACGGGCCCCACAGCCGAGGCACACGTATTCCATCTGCGCCCGGTAGGTCGGAAACTGATCGGACATGGTCGCTCCGTATTGAGGTACGCCTCCGGCGGCAAAGGGCTACCGCCCCTTGCCCCTGTTTTTGGGGAATCGCTCTGCTTGCGATCCTTGTAAGGCCCGCAAGCCCACCCAACGGCCACGGCGTCGCCGCCCTTTGGGTCGAATTCCCCCAAAACGCCCTCAGTACCGCCGGAAACGTGAAGGGCTTTACCCTTCCTCCGGAGGTTCTGCGGGATTCGGAGATTATGTTCTTTTTCTGAGGTCCTAAGGAAAAAAGCAACGGGAGGCAAGCCTTTGTTGTTTTGCCTTCCCTCTTCTCCCTTTGCCATCTAAAAAAATACGGTCCTCTTTTCCCAAAACGCCCACCACCCCCCTCTTTCGGCCCACACGAAAATCCCTGCGAACAGGGATTCGATAACGTCGAAAGTCTTTGAAGAGGATGGGGTGGGGTTTGGGGAGGGGAAGGGGAAACTTTCTGAGGAAAGTTTCCCCTTCCCCTCCCCAATCTTCACTTCCCGCTCATTTAAAACACTATCGCCAGTTTCGCTTCAAGCTTCCAACGCTCGCCGAGGGAGGCGGCGGTGGGGTAATCGACGTTCCCGATACGGGCCACGGCATCATAATTCTGATAGAGACTGAACTGGGCGCTCACGCCGAGCGAGGCATTGTACTCGGGCAGCTTCAAGGTCACGGACGGCCCGGCAAACCATGTCGTGCTGGCGTCATTGTTGGAACGTCCGTAGCGCCGCGAATCCGTGTTGTATTCAAACTGCGTCTCAACGCCCATGTCCCAGTGTTGGGAGAGCGCATAGACGTAACGCCCGTTCAGGCGGAATACGTCGCTGACGTCTACGCGGGACGTGTGCCCTACCCCGCGATACAAATACATAACCTCGCCTTCGACGAACTGCCGCCCGCCGTCAAAGGCGTGCCCCACGCCGAGGCCCGCCATCGCGCCCCAAGCGCCTGTGCCCACGCCGTCGTCGGACGTGCCGCCCGTGGGCGTCCAGACGCCGAGGTCCCACGCCATGTCGACGGGGGAACCTTCCCGCTGGCTCAAAAACTGCTTGTGCAGGACAAACGTGGTGTCGCCGATGCCGTTCTTGCTGCTGACGCTGTTGGGCGTGAGGGTGCTGTGGGCACGGAAATTGTTCATCACAATGGGCGTGGCGAAACGCACGTCGTAGCCGTCGCCAAGCCCGTAACGCATCTTGAGGACAAACCGATCGTGCAGATTCCGCTGCGTACCCTTATTAAAGGGATACTTGGCCGTGTGCCGGGAACCATTTTTATACCACGTGTGCTTGTCGGCGTGGATGTAGTTGACGATGGTCGCCAGCTTGCCCTTGGGGATTGTGCCGGACGCGGGCCCCATGCTCTCAATAACGACCTGCCCGACGCGCGGGACCGGCTGTTTCGCTTCGTCAGCCAGCGCGGGAACGCCCAGCAACGACAGGCCGAGCAATACCCCGGCGACGCCCAAATACTTCATGCGCCAATCTCCTCTTGTTTTGCAATGAACACACAACGGCGGACAGAGGCCATGCAAAGCGTACTCCGTATGGCCGCAGCATCCTCCAACTTCACAGCAAGAGAGCCCCTTTTTTCGGAATAACCGAAGCAAGGGGCCCTCTTTTCAGGATGTTTCTATACCGTCAGGCATTTTTTTACAAGGCTTCTTCGCCTTCCGCATCCGCGTCGGAGTTGACCGTGTCAAAGCCGACCACGCGGGCGCCGTCGTCCAGCTTCACCAGACGCACGCCGATGGTGGCGCGGCCCACGGAACGGATTTCATCCACGCCCATACGGATGATCTTGTTGGTGGAGGTCAGCAGCACGAGCGCCTCGTCATCAAGCACCGACTTGGCACCGATGACCGGGCCCGTCTTCGGCGTGACCTTGAAGTTGATGATCCCCTTTCCGCCCCGGCTCTGCACGCGGTAGAGATCCACGTTGGTACGCTTGCCGAAGCCGAGCGCGGAGATGGTCATGATCGCCGGGCTGTCTTCCTTGAGCACGAGGCAAGCCACCACCGTATCGCCGTGGCGCAGGGCAATGCCCTTCACACCGGTGGCCCCGCGTCCCATGTTGCGGACGTCGCGGCAGCTGAACCGGATGGCGATGCCGTCAGCGGTCGCCAGCACCACGAAATCGTCGTCCGTGATCTCGCGCACCATGATGAGCTCGTCGTCCTCACGCAGGCCCACGGCAATAAGGCCGCCCTTGCGGCTCCGGGCATAGAGCGCGGCGCTGGAGCGCTTCACCATGCCCCGGCGTGTGGCGAAGAGGAACGACTTGTCCTCGGCGAATTCGCGCACGGTCAGGATGGTGTTGACCCACTCGTCCTTTTCCATGGGCACGAGGTTGGCGATATGCACGCCCTTGGCCGTCCGGCTGCCTTCCGGCACCTGATGGACCTTGAGCTGGTGCATACGGCCCTTGTTGGTGAACATCAACAAGAATTGGTGGTTCGTCGTGGTGATGAATTCCTGCACGAAATCGTCTTCGCCGGTATGCACTCCGGCCACGCCCTTGCCGCCACGGCGCTGCTGCTGGTAGATGCCGAGGCTCGTGCGCTTGATGTAGCCACGGCGCGAAAGGGTGATGACCACGTCGTCGTCGGGCAGCAGGTCTTCGATGTCGATGTTCGAAAGCGCCTCGCGGATAACTTCCGTACGGCGGGGCGTCGAATAGGTCTGCTTGATGTATTCCACTTCATCACGGATGACGCCCCAGAGCACGGAGGCGTCGCCAAGGATGGACTGGTACCACGCGATCTTTGAGAGCAGATCCCGCAGTTCTTCTTCAATCTTGCCGCGCTCAAGCCCGGTCAGGCGCTGCAACCGCATGTCGAGAATGGCCTGCGCCTGCACTTCGGACAGTTCGAAGCGCTGCATGAGACGTTCCTTGGCCTCCGGCGGCGTCGCCGAGGAGCGGATCAGGGAAACAACCTCATCAATATGATCGAGCGCCTTGAGGAGACCTTCCAAGATATGGGCACGGGCCTCGGCCTTGCGCAGTTCGAACTTGGTACGCCGGACCACCACTTCGCGGCGATGGTCGAGGAAATAGGCCAACGCGGTCTTGAGGTTCAGCAGCACGGGGCGGTTGTCCACCACGGCCAGCATGTTGATGCCGAACGATGTTTCCAGCGGCGTGTACTTGTACAGCGAGTTGATGACGATCTCGGGCATGGTGCCGCGCTTCAGCTCGATGACCACGCGGATGCCCCGGCGGTCGGACTCGTCGCGCAGGTCGGACACGCCGTCGATCTTGCGGTCGTTGATCAGCGCCGCGATCTTTTCCACAAGGCTCGACTTGTTCAGGCCGAACGGGATCTCCCGGATGATCAGCGACTGGAAGCCCTTCTTGCGGTCCTCGATCTCGACCTTGCCGCGTACCTTCACGGTACCGCGCCCGGTGGTGTAGGCGTCGTACAGCCCCTGCCCCGCGTAGACGTAGCCGCCCGTGGGGAAGTCCGGCCCCTGCACGACGTCCATCAGGTCCTCGACGGAACTTTCCGGAGCGTCGATGAGCATGAGCAGGGCGTCCGACAGTTCGCTCAGATTGTGCGGCGGGATGTTCGTCGCCATGCCGACGGCGATGCCGGACGAACCGTTCAGTAACAAGTTGGGAACCTTCGTGGGCAGGACCACGGGCTCGGCCAGCGTGTTGTCGTAGTTGGGCCGGAAATCGACGGTTTCCTTGTCGATGTCGTTGAGGAATTCGCTCGCCAGACGGGACATGCGGACTTCGGTGTAACGCATGGCCGCCGCGGCGTCGCCGTCGATGGAGCCGAAGTTGCCCTGCCCGTCTTCCAGCGGATCGCGCATGGAGAAGTCCTGCGCCAGGCGGACGAGGGCGTCGTACACGGCGACGTCGCCGTGCGGGTGGTACTTACCGATGACGTCGCCGACGATGCGCGCGCACTTCTTCGGAGGGCGGTTGTAGCTGTTCGCCAGTTCCTGCTGCGCGAACAGGATGCGCCGGTGTACCGGTTTCAGGCCGTCGCGGACGTCAGGGATGGCTCGCCCGATGATGACGCTGAGCGAGTACTCCAGGTACGATTTGCGCATTTCGTGTTCGATATTCACATTCTGAGACATAGTATCCTCGAAGGCAGCGCCTCCGGCGGCCGGGGGGAATGATTCCCCCCGGACCCCCTCGGGGCGGTGGACGCAACGGCGTAGCCGCTCCGTCCACCGCCCCGAGCGCGTCGGAACAGGCCGTTTCCGGCATCGTTCCGCCACCCAAGTACCTGCTTGTCAAATATGCACGAAGGATGAAACCATCCCCTATCGCCGCCCTTCCCTCGCCCTGAACGTAAAAGTCTTAGGAGGGAGAGAGGAGGGGGTCCGGGGGAGGAGAGAGGGAAGCCCTTCTCCAGAAGGGTTCCCCTCTCTCCTCCCCCGGTTTCACTAAATATCCAAATCCCGCACGGTGAGGGCGTTGCGCTCGATGAACTCGCGGCGCGGCTCGACGCGGTCGCCCATGAGCTGCTCGAACGTATCGCTGGCGGCTTCGGCGTCCTCGACGGTCACGCGCAGCAGGGTACGGTTCTCGGGGTTCATGGTCGTTACCCAGAGCTGTTCGGGGTTCATTTCACCGAGGCCCTTGTAGCGCTGGATATTGAGCCCCTTCCGTGCTTCCTCAAGCGTCAGGGCGTGCAGGTCGAAAATGTCCGACGCCGCGTACTCCTGCTCCTTGTTGCGAAGCATGAAGCTGAGGCCGCCGCACTTCTGCCGGATGGCGTCGAGGGCTTCCCATGAGTTGAGGTACATCTTGGAGATGAAGAACTCGACGGATACCCGCGTGCGGTGGCCGTTGGCGTTCTCGATGAGCGCAAAGACGCGATCGCCGTCTTCGTGCGCTTCCGTCTCCGTCGTCAGCTCGTAGCCCCGCTCCTTGAGGAAGTCGTAGCAACGCGTTCCGGAAGTGAGGCAATCCGGAGTGACGCGGTCCTCCACGTCGACAAGGGCGAGGAAAAGATCCCGGTTGATGCCCGCCAGCTCGGCGTCGCGCACACGGTGGGAAATGTTTTCGATCTGCCCCATGAGGGCCTTGATCTCCTCACCCCGGAAGAGCGTGCCGTTAGGGGCCTCCACTTCCATGTCGTCGCTCACGCGCTGCATCAGGAAGGCGTTCAGCTCGTAATCGTCCTTGATGAACTTCTCCATCCTGCTGTTGTGCGCCCGGTACAGCGGCGGCTGCGCGATGTACAGGTAGCCGCGGTCGATGAGCCCCGCGTAGTTGCGGAAGAAGAAGGTCAGAAGGAGCGTACGGATGTGCGCGCCGTCCACGTCGGCGTCGGTCATGATGACGATCTTGTGGTACCGCAGCTTGTCGTAATCGGTGTCCTCCTCGCCGATGCCCGCGCCCATCGCGGTGATGAGCGCCTTGACTTCCTTATTGGCGAGCATCTTGTCGAAGCGGGTGCGTTCCGTGTTCAGGATCTTGCCGCGCAGGGGCAGAATGGCCTGCGTGTTCGGGTTGCGGCCCTGCTTGGCCGAACCGCCTGCGGAGTCACCTTCCACGATGAACAGTTCGGAATCCGCCGGGTCCTTGCTCTGGCAGTCGGCCAGCTTGCCGGGCAGCGCGTTGTCCGAAAGGGCACCCTTGCGGCGGACAAGCTCCTTGGCGCGGCGGGCCGCATCGCGGGCGCGGGAGGCGTCCACGGCCTTGTCGATGATCAGGCGGGCGTCTTTGGGGTTCTCCTGAAAATAAGTGTCGAGCTTGCCGTACACCACGCCGCCCACGATGCCCGCGACCTCGCTGTTGCCGAGCTTGGTCTTGGTCTGGCCTTCGAACTGCGGCTGGGGGAGCTTCACGCTGAGCACGGCGGTCAGCCCTTCGCGGACGTCGTCGCCGGAAAGGGCCTGCCCCTTCATCTTCTTGGTCAGATCGGGCTGGCTCTTGATGTAGTTGTTGATGGCGCGGGTCAGCGCGGTCTTGAACCCGGCAAGGTGCGTACCGCCTTCCTTCGTGCGAATATTGTTCGCGAAGGTATACATGTTTTCCTTGTAGCCCGCGTTGTACTGGATGGCGAACTCCACGGAAACGCCGTCGGCCACGCCTTCCCCGTCGACGATGGCGTGGATGCCCACTTCGCCGGAGTTCAGATCCTTCACGAACTGGTGGATGCCGCCCTCGGCATGGAACAGATGGACTTCGCTGGTTCGCTCGTCGCGGCACTCGATCTGGAGGCCCTTGTTCAAATACGCCAGCTCCTCAAAACGCTTCTTGAGGGTGTCGTAGGAGAATTCCGTGGTCTCGAAGATGGTTTCGTCGGGCTTGAAGCGGACGGTCGTGCCGTGGCTGTCGGACTCGCCGATGTACTGGAGCTCCTCTTGCGGCACGCCCCGGCTGTACACCTGCTTCCAGCGCTTCCCGTCCCGGCGGACGGTCACTTCAAGGCGTTCGGAAAGCGCGTTGACGCAGGAGACGCCCACGCCGTGCAGGCCGCCCGACACCTTGTAGGCGGAGTTGTCGAACTTGCCGCCCGCGTGGAGCTTGGTCATGACCACCTGAACGGCGGGGACCTTTTCCTTGGGGTGGATGTCCACGGGGATGCCGCGCCCGTTGTCGCGGACCGTGACGCTGTTGTCCATGTGGAGCACAACTTCGATGCGCGTGCAGTAGCCCGCCATCGCTTCGTCGATGGAGTTGTCCACCACTTCGTACACGAGGTGATGCAAACCACGGTAATCCGTGCTGCCGATGTACATGGCCGGGCGTTTCCGCACGGCCTGGAGACCTTCAAGAATAGTGATTGAATCAGCTGTATAAGCGTTCGCGTTGGCTGTCATAGGCTCGTGAATCCATATGTTGGTTGTGGCGCCTCCGGCGGCAAAGGGCTGCCGCAGACGGTCCGCAAACGCGGCCTCCGCGAGGCCACGCCCCTTCGGCCTTTACCCGGGAAAAGCCCCCGGGCCCCTCAGAGGCCGCCTCATGCCGCGTGCCCGGGAAGGTATGCGGCATGAGGCGGCTCCTGAAGATGTCCCCCTTCAAAGCTGAACGTTCCAAAGCGGGGATAAAGGTTGTGACTAGAAAGAAACAATACCATAGACGGAATGAGAGGACCATCCCCCTATTCCAAGCGTTCAGGAAAAGGGGAATTGAGGAGCGCTTCCATCCCGAAGCGCTCCTCCAAGTATAGCACGCTCTAGTTTTCTTCGTAATAGCTTTCTTCGGCGATTTTCATGGGCATGATCAGCACGGTGTAGTCGGGATCTTCCGTGCCGTTGATGCCGCAGGGCCCCTCGGCCCCGGTAAGGGTGAGGGTAAGTTCGCCGGACTGGTAATGCGTGAGAATTTCCATCAGGTTCTTGGTCGGGAACGCGATGCGCCCGATGGAGCCGTTGTAGGAGACTTCAAGGGACTCGTTGGCCGACCCGGTGTCCTGCCCCTGCGCGGAAAGCATGGCCTCGGCGCTGGACAGTTCGAAATACGTACACCGATCGCTCTCCGTGTTGAAGATGCTGATACGATCGAGCGCGTCGAGGCAGTCCTTCCGGCTCAGCTTGAGCAGGGACACGTCGGGGCTCGCCAGACGGGTCATGAACGGCGAGTAATCGGGGTAGGCGTATCCGGCGCGGGGAAGGCTGAGGGTTTCATGCCCGTCGCCCGAACGCACGAAAAGGCGCTTGTCCGTCAGGTTGACTTCGATCTCATCGCCGCCGAGCCACTTCCGGAGTTCGCCGACGTATTTACGCTGGATCAGCACACCGTCTTCGGGAAGGCGGGCGGACAGATCGTCGTGCGTGAAGCGGGTCAGGGCGAACTGATGGCCGTTCAGGCCGCACACTTCGATATGGCCTTCGCCAACGGGCTTGAAGTAGAGGCACGCGATGGCGTCGGAAGATTCGTCGTCGCTCACGCAGAAAAACACGCGGTCGATGATCTCCTGGAAGAAATCGCCGGACCACACCACGGCGCCTTCGCTGGAGAACGGCGCGAGGCTTTGGAACCACGTGGGGTCGTTGGCGGGGAGCTTATAGGTACGGCGGCCCTGTTCGAGGATCACCGTGCCCGTGGCGTCGTCAAGCCGGATACGCAATTCGCCGGCGGGAAGACGGCGGACGAGATCCACGAAGTTCCGGCCGTTCACCCCGACGAGGCCGGGGTCCTTCACATCGGCGGGGTATGTGCCGGTGAACTCGATGTTCGCATCGGTCGCCATGATGGTCAGGACTTCCCCTTCGGCCTTGATCCAGAGCGAACGCAGATAAGCCGCCCCCGCTCTCGTGGGGATGATGCCCGCCGCTTTCTGAAGGCCTTCGATGATGTTATCTTTCTTTACTGTAAAAAGCATGTAGAAGATCCTTGTTGTAGATTATTAAGAGACGCGCAATGTGCGTATCCTGATTAACTTCCTGGAATCGCTCTGGTTTTTAGTTACAGCCCGTTCGGCTGGTTAGGAACGGCGGGAACAGCTTCCGTGTTCGTAACCTCAGCCGCGGTGTTCGAGGCACGCTTTTGTCAGCTCTGTCACCATGCTGTGCGCAAGTCGATCACTTTCCTGTAATAATTTGATTTTTTTTACCCCATGCATCACCGTGCTGTGATCCTTTCCGCCGAACATGCGCCCGATGACGGGGTAGGAGTGACCAAGCAGTTCGCGGCACAAGTACATGGCAAGCTGGCGGGCCTGCACGAGATCCGGGCGGCGCTTCTCACCGAGGATTTCCTTGGCCGGGACGCCGCAGTGCTCACCGACGATACTGACGATGAGCTGAGGGGTCAGCGCGGAGCTGTCGCCGCCCTGCCGCACGATGTTGAGCAGATCCTGTTCGGAAAGATCGCGGCCGAGCAGGGAGCGGTGGGACGCCACCCGGAGGATGACGCCGGAAAGCCGCCGGACATCCGGGCAGTGCTGCGCGATGAGCAGCAGCTGCTCCCTGGACAGGGGCAGGCGGCGGAATTTGGCCTGTTGCTGGGCGTAGCGCAGGCGCACGTCGAGATCCGGCTCGGGGAGTTCCGCCCAGAGACCGGTTTCGAGGCGCGAAAGCAGCGCCTTGCCGAGGCTCCATTCCTTGGGACGCCCCACGCCCGCCACGATGACGGGTTTGCCCTGATCCATGAAGCGATCCAGCAGGAGGCAGAGCTCCTCGCGCACGGACGGCCCGGCGGGCTGCTCCGGCTCGGCGACAATCTGGGCGCGGAACCGGGACGCCGTGGTGGGCGTCTTGTCGGGAATACGGCTCAGGTGCTGGAAATCATCGATAAGAACGGCTTCTTTGGAGAGCAGTTCCTGCCGGGCGGCGAGGACCGCACGCCCGGCGAACAGCAATTCCAGATCGCTCAGGGAAGCGTAGTAGAGATCACTCCCGAGCGTGCGGAAGAGTTCGTTGCCAATGGCCCGGAGCAGATGGGTCTTGCCGGTCCCGTGAGGGCCGCAGAGCACCAGCAGGCCCGGGGCTTCGCCGATGTCGTCGAGCGAAGGCGCACGGCCATGCGTGGCCCGGTAGACGGCGCGCCGGGTGATGTCGCGGGCAAGGCTCAAGGCCCATTTGTGCTTCCCGTTGCCGATGAACGTGTCGAAGGTCCATTCTTCCCCAAAAGGCATCGGGTTGGCCACGGCGGGATGGAGGGCGTCCTGCCGGCTTTCGGGAGCGGGCTGGACGAAGGGCACGGGGGGCGACGGAGTGAACTTTCCCGCGCCGTACGTGATGGAAAGCCCTTTCCCCCAGAGTTCCCGGGCCTTTTTTTCGAATAGTTTCTGGAACAGGCTGGAGAAGCGTATGCCGAAGAAGGCGTGGGGGAAACGGACAGCCAGCGTTCCCGCTTCTTGATCCAACAGGATTTCAAGGGGATCAAACCAGCTCTGCAACGCGGTTTCCGAGCACGATTCCAACGCTTCGCCAGCGGCGGAAAGGCGATCCTGAAGCTGGGGTTTGGGGTTTTCGGCGTTGGTGAAGCAGGAGAGCAGGGACGGGCGCGCTTGAGGGATCGCTTCGGCTGAAGAAGTGAGGAGGTATTTGCGTAACGTTTCTTTAGACACGGCGTTGCGAAGCTCCACAGGGGCCAGAGCCTGAGTCAGGCTGAAAAAGATGGTGAAAAACGGAGGCGAAAACGCTTTGTTTCCAACGGAGAAAACATATCAGAAAAAAGTACGTTACACAAGCAAAGAGCCCCTGTGGATAAGTTGTTGAACCTCCCCTGAGGAAATGTGGAATTCCCACAGGAAACGGGCCTGGCGTTTCCTGTGCGGGATGCCTTCATCCTGGCTCCCGGGAGGAGGAGGGGAAACCGGCACCACCGGAAAACGTTTCAGCGCAGAAGAGAGCGGAGACAGCCCGGAAGCTCCCCGTATTGCAGGGCATGTCTCCTGCGGACCCCGGATCTGGACAATAGCGTAACAGGTTGATACAATACAAGATAAGAGTTTTTCTCATACAAAAAATTGAACTGTGCCGTATCCCGGCGTATGCCAATCCACTTCTGACAGCGTGGTTCTTCCCTTGCGAAATACCTTTTCCGCAGGCACCATACTCATCAGTTTTATCTGCCTCTTCCTCGTTGTGGGCGGGATGTATCTCGTCAACAGTCGGCGGGAAGCCTCTCTGCTGATTCCCGAGAGCCAGCCCGTCGCGGTGTCTTCTGTGGCTCAACGCCTTCAAGATCAGGTGACTCCTTCCCTTTTTGCCTTATGGGAAAGGGCAAAGAGCGCTGTTGCCGTGCTTCCTGAGGAGCCTCCCGCTCAGGAGATGCCGGAAGGTGAAGCGGCCATCGTTTCCGAGATGCAGCAGGTTCCGCTGGAGCAGGAACCTCCGTCCGATCCTTCCGTCATCAACGGCGTCATCGCCAAGGGCGACAGCGCCTCAGAACTGCTTTCGCCATATATGTCCGCGAGTTCCGTCCAACAGCTTCTGAATGTGACGCGAAAGCTTCACCCTCTCAACAACCTCCGCACAGGGCAACCCTACACGCTGGTCTGCTCCCCGGACGGCAGGGACATGGAGCGCTTCGAATACGAGATCAACGATCGCAAGAAGCTCATTGTCACGAAAACGGATGAAGGGCTTGTCGCCCATGTCGAGCCGATAGTCTATGATTTCAGTCTGGTGCGCGTAAGCGGAACCATCCGTTCCAGTTTGTTCGAGACACTGGCCTCGACCGGTGAATCGCCCATTCTGGCCGTGCGCATTGCGGATATTTTCGGCTCGGAGATCAACTTCATCAAGGACTTGCGCGAAGGTGACAGTTTTTCCCTGTTGATTGAAAAGCGGTTCCGGGAAAACGAGTTTAAGGGCTACGGCAAAGTGCTCGGGGCGACGTTCACCAATCAGGGGAAAACGTACGAAGCCTATAACTTCGCCACGGAAGACGGCGAAGCCTTCTTCAACGCCAAGGGCGAAAGCCTCAAAAAGACCCTCCTGAAGGCTCCGCTGGCGTTCACGCGGATTTCCTCGGGGTATTCCATGAACCGCAAGCATCCGATTTTTAAAACACATAAGCCGCATCAGGGCGTCGATTACGCGGCTCCCACCGGAACCCCGGTCAAGGCCGTCGGCGACGGCACGATCGAAAAGGCCGGGTGGGGGAACGGTTTTGGGAACATGGTCATTCTCAAGCATTCCGGCGGGCTGGAGTCCATGTATTCGCATCTTTCCGGGTTTGCGTCCGGTGCCAAGCGCGGGGCGCGGGTCAGGCAGGGGCAGGTCATCGGCTATGTGGGCGCAACCGGATATGCCACCGGCCCGCATCTGGATTTCCGCCTCAAGCAGAATGGTAAATACGTGAATCCCGCCAAGGTGGTGGCGCCGCGCGGCGGCAGTATCCCCCGCAACCGGATGAATGATTTTAAGAACAGGAAAGCTTTGATCGGAGAATACTTAAGCGGCAAGCGCAGCCTGTCCGACTATAAGCGGTGATGCGGCAAGGGCTTCCCGGCATGTTGAAGGCGAATTGAGGTTCGGCGGAAGTCCACCAATGCACAGATTTCTTCTTGGGGATGAGGCTGAGATAGAATTGTTACTACACGGTATAATATTTAGCGAGTCATATTTAGTTCATAAAAGAGAAAATATTTAAAGTAGATAAAAAAGAACTTTTCTGGAAGATGATACAAAAGGGACCGAGAGGTTCCTTTTTTTAGGTCTTCCGCAAGTACGGCTTGGGTGATAAAATGCATCTTTCACTACGCCATGAAAGCCTTTTTGAAGAGTGCCCCGCATCAGGATGCCGCTCGAGGAGCGCGCCCACCACACCTGCCGGATACCGTTTTTCAAAGATAAAATACAAGGATTTCAATGTATTCCATCCAACAGTCCGAAGCCGATTTTCTCCTTTCTTCCTATCGTTATGAATTGCCTCCCGAGCGTATAGCCCAGCATCCCGGTGAACGTGGAGCGTCGCGGCTTCTCGTGCTGGACCGCGAGACCGGGAAGCGCATACATTCCCATTTTTCCCATCTGCTCGAATATTTGCCGAAGGGCACGCTGCTCATAGCCAACAATTCCCGGGTGGTCCCCGCGAGGATGATCGGTCAGCGCCCCTCGGGCGGCAAGATGGAATTTCTGTTGCTTACGCCCATGCCTCTGCTGGAACAGCATGGAGAAGGGGACGGCTGGCATTGCGCGGAGGCCGACGGGCTGATCAAGCCCGCCAAGAATGCCAGGGTAGGGGATCATCTTGTTTTTGGCGATGATCTGCGCGTGGAAGTCCTTGCCAAGGGGGAATTCGGGCGGCATCGGGTACGGCTGCACTGGACGGGCGATATCCGCGCGCTTTTCGAATCCCGGGGGCATTTGCCGCTGCCGCCGTATATCAAGCGCGAGGATACGAAGGATGACCGGGGAACGTACCAGACCGTTTATGCCCGGGACGACAAGGCCGGTTCCGTGGCCGCGCCTACGGCGGGCCTGCATTTCACCCCGGAATTACGCGCGCAAATGGCCTCTGCGGGCGTCGAATGGGCAGAAGTGACCCTTCATGTCGGATACGGCACGTTCAGCCCCGTACGCTGCGAGGATATCCGCGAGCACGTCATGCATGAGGAGTTCGTGGAAGTGCCGCAAGCCACGGTGGACGCCATTGGAAAGGCAAAGGCCGAAGGACGGCTCGTCATAGCCGTAGGCACCACTTCCGCCCGGACACTCGAAGGCGTGGCTGGCGCGCATGGAGGTGAGCTAACGGCGCATCAAGGTTGGATCAACTGTTTTATCTGGCCTGGATACAGGTTTCATGTCCTTGATGGCCTGATCACCAACTTCCATCTGCCCGAATCCACGCTGCTGATGCTCGTCTCGGCGCTGACGGGCCGGGAACGGATGCTTGAGACGTATACCGAGGCCGTGAAAATGGAGTATCGCTTTTTCTCCTACGGCGACGCCATGCTCATCCGCTGAATTTGCCAAAATGTTTCCCTGAGTTATCTTTTGGAAGACCAGCAACCTGTCACAAGGGAGGCCCGTATGTGGGAAGCGCTTTTTTTGATACTGGCTATCGCCGCGGCGCTGGTGGTGCTGCGGCTGGCAAAGAAGGCGGGGTTGGATATCATGCCCTGCGGCTGAGGCGTCCGGGCGGTTCCCCGTGCGGAAACCGAGAAGAAGGATGATAACCATCTCATCGTCAAGTAGGCGTCATGGTAGAGGCTATAATTCTTATCGTCGTGCTGGCCGTTACTGTGGGGATTCTGTGGCTTGCCAAGCGGCACGGCATTGTAATGCGTCCTGAGGCAGACGGACTTGAAGCCCTTCCCAAGGAGCTTCACGAAGCAGAACTACGCAATAAAAACGATGGAAAAAGACTGTAATTTTTAATAGTTATTCAAGTTAAGAACAAAATATAAACAATATTATGCACAAAGCTAAAAGCCCTCCCTTTGCAGAAAAAGGGAGGGCTTTTTTTGAGGGGACTATTGTATCAATGAGTAGTCTTTTTTATGAAACTGTAAAAAAAATATTATTTATTTTACGTAATTATTGTAGTTATGAACAGAATATGCTCAGGATTATGAACAAAAAGTGAGCAGAGCCTTTCATCAAAATACTGGATGCCTCATGGAACTGTAAAATTTATTATTTTATTTCAGCATGATTAATATGTTATGCACAGAAAAGAAACAGAGTTACGAACAGAACCAGAGTGGCATTTTCCTTTGGGAGGGGGGGGTGGAAATGCCGGAAGAATGCAACAATATAACATATAATTATATCATGTTATTTAAATGTGTTACCTATTTTACAAACAGTATATGAACAACATTATGCACATTAGTGGAGAGAAGGAACAATATGGCGTATCCCACCGTAATAAAAAAAGCCTCCATACGGAGGCCTTTTTATTTTATGAAAGAGAGTGGAAAATCGGGATGGTCAGCTCTTCCTTTCCCACCAGTTGCGATCGGGGCCGAGATACCACCAATCCGTATGATCGGTTTTGAGGATGGTCTGAGCCAGTTCTTTGGCGATATCCGTGCGCAACCGCTCTACGGCGCTTTCGAGCCATTTGTCGGCGTAACGGTTCCCGAGATCGCTTTCGCGTTTCAGATTGAGGATCAGATCAAGCTGGTCAGCATCATGGGCAAGCAGCGATTCGGGCGTGGTCCGGCACGCATGTTCGTCCCATATGGACATGATGTCTTCTTCCAGCCCTGTGCCTTCCACCGCGTCTTCCAGCGCGTCGCGCTCGCGTGAAGTATCGTAGAGGCGGTTTACGTAATTGAAGTCCCCTGTACGGGCTTCCGGCAGGTCATGGAAGAGGCAGAGCATGACCGTGCGGGCCGCGTCCGCTCCCGTCTTTTTTGCCAATACGTAGCCGATGACGGCCGTCCGGTGCGAATGTTCGGCCACGGTTTCTTGGCCGGATCCAAGAAACTTGTAACCACTCCGAGGCGTATGGCGGAGCATCCCCACCTCGTTGAGAAAATCCGTGAGCCGCTGCATGGCGTCCCGTTGTTTGAGCTGTTCTGCTGACATGAAGCAACACTCTGATTGAGATCCGAATGGTGGAAAATATTCGGAATAAAGGTCTACAGGAATACACTCTGGGAGAGAAAAAGGGAGGAAATGAACTGTTCGGTTCAGCTTATTTCTTCCAGCTTTCCCCAACGGCCTTACCGGACGCCCATGCCCAGTGCAGATTGTAACCACCTAGTAACCCTGTGACGTCGAGTACCTCTCCGGCGAAGTATAGGCCAGGTTGTTTGCGGCTTTCAAGCGTGCGTGGGTTTACGTCACTCGTATCCACCCCTCCGGCTGCGGCTTCAGCGTGTCCCATACCTTCCGAGCGGCTTGGTGTTACCATATGGTCATGTATTGCTAGTGCAAGGTATTCCCTGTCTTTTTTGGCAAGCTGAGCGACTTTTCTTGAAGCCAGCGATCCCGGTATGAGCCGTTCGGCCAGGCGGGTGGGGAGCACCTTTTTGAACAGCCCCAAAACCGTACTCTTGCCGTGCTCGGGTTGGTGCATAAGCTCCAAGGCGGGATGGTCGGGCAGAAAGTCGATATGCAGCGCTTCGCCCTGCCGCCAGAAGCAGGATGCCTGAAGGATGGCGGGGCCGCTGAGCCCTTTGTGGGTGAACAGGAGCGGGTAGCGGAAAGTGCGCCCGCCCACGGATACGGCGGCAGGCAGGCTGACGCCTGCGAGGCCGTGCAGAGGCCAGGACTCGGGGAGCAGCAGAGGTGCCAGCACCGGGCGTACGGGGACGACCTTATGGCCCCATTGGCGGGCCAAGCGCATCCCCCCATCCGTTGCCCCGCAAGCGGGCCACGCGGGGCTCCCTGTTGCGATGACAAGGCGCGGGGCCTGTAGGGTGCCTCCGGACGTTTCCACAGAGAACAGGCCGCCCTCGTGCCGGATTTCGCCGAACGTACGGTTAAACAGCAATTCCGCCCCTGCATTGCGGCAGGCGGCTGCCATCGATTCCACAAGCCGGGCCGCCTGTACCGTGCAGAAAATCTGACCGTATTCTCGCTCTTCCCATTCGATGCCGAATGACGCCAACATGCTCAGGACAAAGTCCGTCGAACAGCGTTTAAGCAGGGTATCAGGGAAGCCTTTCTGCGTGCCTACATACCACTCCGAAGATATATACCTATTGGTAACGTTTCCCTTGCCTCCTCCGGCAAGGCGCACTTTGCGCCCCGCAACCGGGCTATGGTCGATGACGGCGCAAGAAAAGCCCCGGCGCCCGGCGGTCATGGCGCACATGAGCCCGGCGGCCCCGGCTCCGAGGATGATGGCGTCACGGATCATTGTTCGGCCGGGAGGCTTTTGAGCTTGCGGAACAATGCCCGATAGGCGTGCGGAGGACGGCTGTGTTCGCGTTCGTTGCGGGCCTTTGCCGTGAGGTCGCGGATTTCGGTGGCGTCTTCGGCTGAGAAGGCGGCAAGCAGTGTATCCATTTCCGCATCGGTGGCGCTCATGAGGTCGTCCCGCAGTTTCTCGGAACGCTTGAAGCTGGCGGTTTCGCCCGTGTGCCCAAGCTTGATGGCGTCCAGCGCGTCACGCACAGCCTGCGGATCCGCCTCTTCGCGCATCAGGCGCCCGATGTACTGCATTTGTCTGCGGCGGCCTTCATGTGAGCTGAGGCGCTGCCATTCGAGGACGGCTTCGCGGATGTTGGGAGTGAGCGGCATCTTGGCGAGCACGGATGAGCCGAGGGTGGTGAGTTCTTCACCCATACGCTGGAGTGCTGTGCTGTCGCGTTTCTTCTGTGAGCGGCTGGGGCGGTCATCCTCAAATTCGGAATCTTTTGTGTCCCACTGGTAACGTTTTTTCGGCGGCATAGTGTGTCGGTGAGGTTGAAAGTTGCGGAGGAATGCGCTTTTTGGAAAAAGCGTCTCCTCCCTGGTCCCCACCCTTAAAAACGCTGACAAGTGGGGAGGATACGCAAAGAAATTTTTGTTGGGCACATAACGTGACTATATAGTCACGTTTGACGGGGAAAACCTCTGATAGAAAAAGGGGCTGCCCCAAAAGGCGAAAGCTTTTGAATGGGGGAGAGGGTATGGGAGGGGCGGGAAAAGCCTTTCTTCAGAAAGGTTCCCCCGCCCCTCCCAACTTAACCAGTCAATGAATTACAGTTGCAGGGTGCCGCGGAACTCGGCGAGGTTTTTGATACCAAGTTGCTGGCACAGATGGGGAAGTTCTTCGGCTATCCGGAAGGCGGCGTCGGGGCGGACGAAGTTCATGGTCCCGATTTCCACCGCGTGCGCACCGACGAGGATAAATTCCAGAACGTCCTGCGCACAGGTGATGCCGCCGATGCCGATGACCGGGATCTTGACCGCATTGCAGACCTGCCAGACGCAGCGCAGGGCCACGGGCTTCACGGCGGGGCCGGAGAGCCCCCCCACCACATTGGCGAGCAGCGGCTTGCGGGTCTTCACATCGACGCCCATGCCGGTGATGGTGTTGATGCAGGAGATAGCATCGGCTCCGGCTTGCTCGGCGGCCTTGGCGATGGCGGTGATGTCCGTCACGTTGGGCGACAGCTTCACGATGACGGGCAGGTTCCCCGCGTGTTTCTTGACCGCTTGGGTCACTTCGGCGGCGAGGGCCGGATCCTGTCCGAACAGCACGCCCCCGTTCTTCACGTTGGGGCAGGAGATGTTCACTTCCAGACCGGCTATGCCCTCCTCGGCGGCGAGGATGCCCGCCAGTTCCGCGAATTCAGCCGGCGAGGTGGCGTAGAGGTTGGCGATGACCGGCGTTTCATGCCACGGCAGGCGGGGCAGTTTGTTCTTGAGGAAGGATTCCACGCCGTCATTCTGCAAACCCACGGCATTGAGCATACCGCAGGGGGTTTCCGCCACGCGGGGCAGCGGATTGCCGGGACGCGGCTTGAGGGAAAGCCCTTTCACCACGATGCCGCCGAGATGCGTGAGATCGCCGTAATTGGCGAACTCGACGCCGTATCCGAACGTGCCCGAGGCCGTCAGGATGGGGTTCTTGAAGACGAGCGGTTTCGTGTTCCCGGAAGGCTTATGGGAGGAAGAAAGTCGTACGGTGAAGCGATCCATGGCTAAGCCTCCAGGGTGATCTGATCGGCCCAGAACACGGGACCATGGGTGCATGTCTGCACGGGCGTTCCGGCCTTTTCTTCGACGGGCCACTTTTCCGTCGTCTTGGTGACGCAGCCGAGGCAAGCGCCTACGCCGCAAGCCATGCGGCTTTCCAGAGAAAGCTGGCAGCGCGCCTTGGCCGCCAGAGCGAATCCCTGCACCGCCTTGAGGAACGGGGCCGGGCCGCAGGCGAGCACGAGGCCGTTGCGTTCGGCATAGGCTTCGATGCGCGAGCGGACATGGTTGAGGAACCATTCAAGGTCTTCGCTGGTGTTCTCGTGGAAGGATTCCACGTCGATGCGCTCCCCGAGGCTTTCCACGGGATAGCAGTCTTCGGGCAAGCGGTGGCCGAAGACCATCGAAAGGACGCCCGGCGTGGGGTGGCGTTCCGCATACCCGACGAAAGGCGCGATGCCGATGCCGCCCGCGAGGAGCAGCGTCGGGGTCCCGCCTTCCACGGCGAAGCGATTGCCGAGGGGCCCCCAGAGGTGCACCTTGTCGCCGCGCCGGAGTTTGGCCATTTTTTCGGTGCCTCTGCCGGCCACCTGGAAAAAGATGACGAGCTCGTTGGTGCTCACCCGGCAGATGGAGAACGGACGGGCCCAGGGCATATCGAGCGCCCAGCCCTGAGGACGGAGCATGACGAATTGTCCCGGCGCCCAACTCTTCCAATCGGGCCGTTCGAGGCGCAGGGCAAAAAAACGTCCCTGCGATCCGGTGAGCCCGAAGGGAACATTATCAATAACCGCCAGGTCGTAAAACGCGGACTGACTCATGTGCGAACTTCCTGTCTGATACAAGTGCTTTGGAGTTTTGTAGTGTGTATGCCCCCCTACGGTCAAGGGGCTAGAGAAGTCTTTTGTAATTCCCTTGAATTTCGCCGGGATGGATGCTCCGGTTTTGTTTGATTGTGGGATGCAAGCGTGGCATACTTTTGTTTTATACCTATCTGTTTGTGAGGATTGCAACATGTCCACCGCTCCCAAAGGCTTTCGTTTCGCCACCGCGTGTGCCGGATTCCGTAAGGAAGGCCGCGCGGATCTTGCCCTTCTCGTCAGCGATGTCCCCGCCGTCGCCGCAGGGACGTTTACGCAGAACCGTTTTCCGGCGGCACCCGTTCTCGTCGCCAAGGCCATGCTCGCCGAGCGTCCCGCCGCTCGTGCCGTCGTGATCAATTCCGGCCAGGCCAACGCCTGCACCGGTGATGAAGGTATGCGAAACTGCCGCACGACCCAGGAGCTGGTGGCTGGCGCCCTCGGCCTTGAGGCGTCGGATATCCTGCCCGCGTCCACGGGCGTTATCGGCGCGCAGCTCAAGATGGATCTTTGGGAGAAGGCCGCCCCCGCCCTCGCCGCCAACCTCGGCAAGGCGACCCCGGAGGATTTTGCCAGGGCGATCATGACCACGGATGCTTTCCACAAGATTTCGCACCGCGAAGTCTCCCTTCCCGGCGGTATGGTGAAGCTTGTGGGCATGGCCAAGGGCGCTGGCATGATCTGCCCCAACATGGCGACCATGCTGTCCGTCGTGCTGTGTGACGCGCAGGTGGAAGCCTCCGTCTGGCAAAAAATGTTGCGCGACGCCGTGGAGCTGACCTTCAACCGCGTGACCGTGGACGGCGACACCTCCACGAACGACACGCTGTATGGCCTTGCCAACGGCGCATCCGGCGTGTCCGCGTCCGACGAGGAATCGCTCAAGGCGCTGTCCGCCGCCCTGACCTCCGTACTCGGGGATCTGGCCTATATGCTGGTAAAGGACGGCGAGGGCGCGTCCAAGGTTGCCCGTATCCATGTGACCGGGGCGGCATCCGGTGCCGATGCCGAGCGCGTGGCCCGGACGGTGGGGCACTCGCAGCTGGTAAAGACGGCCCTGTACGGGCGCGACGCGAACTGGGGGCGCATCGTCGCCGCCGTGGGCCGCAGCGGGGCGGACTTCAACCCCGACGATGTGGTGGTGACCCTGTGCGGCGTGGAGTTGTTCCGCAAGGGGCAGCCCACCGATCTGGATTTCGACGCCCTGCTCGAAGAGCCCCTCAAGCAGCGCGATCTGCCCATCGACATCGTGCTGGGTTCCGGTTCCGGCAGCTATACGCTGCTCGCTTCCGACCTCGGGCATGAATATGTGAACGTCAACGCCGATTACCGCAGTTAGAGCGGATGCTCTTTCAGATGATGTGAAGCCGTTTTGGGGAGGGGAAATTTTTTCAGAGAAGTTTTCCCTCCCAAAAAATTCCGCCAGAGCGGAGCCCTCCCTTTCCAAAGATTTTTGTGGCTATCCGGTCCCTGCTTACAATCTTTTTCGGCACGGATTGCCTCTGGAATAAAACGCGCTTCAAAATGGAAATGGACAAGAGAGGGAACAGGGGGAATACTCCTTTTCACGGAAAGGCCTCCTTCTCGTCAAGGAGGCCCTCATCCTCCAAAGCGTTTGTAAGCGGGCATCGGATCGGTTTCGATCGTGAGCCCGAGCCGATCGGATGCCTTGCCCAATCTCCCGCCCGTCAGAAGCGTTGCGGGCGGGAGATTCCGGTTTGCGCGCCGCATGAAAATCCGCCCTCAGCCTTTCCTGAGCGGGCACGGCGACACGAAGGACATGAAGCTCCCCCTCCGCAGGGGGAGAGGCCGTATTTTTCAAAGGAATGCCATGCCTGAACCATTGCAAGTGACGGCGGCGGAAGCCGGGCAAAAGCTGTTGCAGTTCCTGTCCCGGCGTTTCGAAGAGCCGCAGAGCGTCCTGCACCGCTGGATCCGTACCGGGCAGGTCCGGATCAACGGCGGGCGGGCCAAACCGTTCGACCGGGTGGAACTGAACGATGAAATCCGGGTTCCGCCCTTTGCCGGGGCCGGAACGAAAGCGGAACGCGTTCCCGCGTCGTCGGGCGGCAAGGAATTGCCCCCCATCGTTGCGGAGACGGCTGACGTCATCGTGTTCTGCAAGCCGTCCGGCCTGCCCGTACATCCGGGCACGGGACACACGGACAGCCTGACTACACGGCTTGAAGCGGCGTTTGCCGGATCGCCTTTTATCCCCGCTCCGGTACACCGTCTGGATAGGGATACCTCCGGCCTGTTGCTCGTCGGCAAGACGTATGTTGCCGTACGCCGCCTTTCGGATGCGCTGGCGGCTCATGATGGGAGCGTCGCCAAGGACTACCTTGCGTGGGTGCAGGGCGAATGCCCGTGGAGCCGCCCGAAACGCCTTGAGGATCATCTGGCAAAACGCACAGTCGGCGCACAGGGCCGCGAAAAGGTCGTTGCCGGGAAATCCCGCACGGGTGGGCCCGACGAGAAGCCCGCGAGCCTGACGGTCCGCTGCCTGACCGTGTGCGAAGGCCGGAGCCTTGTCCTTATCCGCCTGCACACGGGGCGGACGCATCAGATCCGCGTACAGCTTTCGGAGCGGGGTTTTCCGCTCGTGGGGGATGTGAAGTACGGAGGCCCGCGCTGCGGGGATGGGCTCAAGCTCCATGCCGTGCGGCTGCGGGTGGGAGAGGAAACCTATACGGCCTTGCCGCCGTGGGTCGGTCCGTGGCGCGTTGCGCACCTGCCGCCCGAATGGGAGGATGTCTGAGATGTATTTCCCCACTGCGGAAATCGAAGTTTCGCCGTTCGTACCGCCGCTGGTCGCGTTCGCCGTTTCCTTCTTCACGTCGATGGGCGGGATTTCCGGCGCGTTCCTGCTGTTGCCTTTTCAGATGACCTTTCTGGGCTACACCAATACCTCGGTCAGCGCGACGAACCAGCTCTACAACGTGTTCTCCAATCCGGGCGGCGTGTTCCGCTATTACCGCGAAAAACGGATGCTCTGGCCTCTGTCGTGGATCGTCATGGCCGGGGCCGTGCCGGGGGTCGTCATCGGAGGCCTTGTCCGCATCAACTGGCTGGCGGATGTCCGGCCTTTCAAGCTGTTCGTGGCGCTCGTGTTGCTCGGCATCGGCTTGGAGATGATCCGCGACCTGTTCGGCTGGATGCGTTTCAAGCCCGCCCCAAAATACGAACAATCTCCTCCCAAGCCCTATGTCGAGGTCGTGGAGCGGAACCTGTCCCGCGTATCCTACACGTTTGACGGGTATCTCTATTCCTTTTCCGTGCCGATCCTCTTATTCTATTCCATTGCGGTCGGTCTTGTCGGCGGCATCTACGGCATCGGCGGCGGGGCGATCATCGCGCCGTTCCTCGTTTCCGTCTTCCATCTGCCCATCTACACGGTGGCGGGGGCGACGCTGGCGGCGACCTTCGTCAACGCGCTGGCCGGCGTTCTCTTCTACATAGCCATTTCGCCCCTCTATCCCGACCTGAGCATCGCCCCCGACTGGGGCATGGCCCTGCTTCTCAGCCTCGGCGGGTTGCTCGGCATGTATTTCGGCGCGAAATTCCAGAAGTGCATCTCGCCCGTGCTTCTCAAGTGGATGCTCGTTGTGATCCTTTTTGGGACCGTCATTGCGTATTTTGTGGAATTTGTGAGGGGGTAGTATATCTGCAGATAATTCTGGTGGTGTTTTTTCCAATGTTAATTTTACTACTTCAACAATTTGTGCAATTGAATCTTTTATTGCTTCTTCTGCCTGCTCCGGTGTATGTGCTCTTCCGATCAGCTTCAGTGTCTCTCCATTCATCGTCTGCGGATTGA
>ENA-ORCP01000887-ORCP01000887.1-human-gut-metagenome-genome-assembly--contig:-NODE-887-length-26750-cov-10.064635_pt1 | contig 26750 bp, 20 predicted proteins | sample MGYA00242990_ERZ507991 | MGnify/ENA primary metagenome ERZ507991 (study PRJEB26167, sample SAMN06115496) | human gut metagenome | host: Homo sapiens | place: China:Henan | collected 2015-05-07... | reverse complement strand
GTTATTGGCTAAAGTAGAGGAGAATACTGATTATGGCAAAGAAAGCAAAAGGTAACAGAGTACAGGTGATTCTGGAATGCACAGAACACAAGGATAGCGGTATGCCGGGAACTTCTCGTTATATTACAACGAAGAACAGAAAGAACACTACCGAGAGACTGGAGTTGAAGAAATACAACCCGATTCTGAAGAGAGTAACAGTACACAAGGAAATTAAATAATAATAGTATAACCCATGGCAAAGAAAACAGTAGCAAGTTTGCACGATGGTTCTAAGGAAGGTCGTGCTTATACGAAGGTTATCAAGATGGTTAAGTCTCCGAAGACCGGTGCTTACATCTTTGATGAGCAAATGGTTCCTAACGAAAAAGTACAGGACTTTTTCAAGAAATAAGATAAATGCAGTTGCTGTAAGGCGCTGATTACTTATAAAGCTCCTCTCGCCGATATATCGGCGGGGGGATTTTTTTTGCTATTAAATCGTTTCGGCTTTTATTATTTGTTAATTTTGTTATATCTTTGTGGCATAATGTATTGTACAAAAAAGTAGACTATGGGATTTTTTAGTTTTTTCTCAAAAGAAAAGAAGGAAACATTAGATAAAGGATTATCTAAAACAAAAGAGAGTGTGTTCGGGAAGATTGCCCGTGCTATAGCCGGTAAATCGAAAGTGGATGATGAGGTGCTGGATAATCTGGAAGAGGTGTTGATTACTTCGGATGTGGGCGTAGAAACTACGTTGAAGATTATAGAACGTATCGAGAAGCGTGCCGCAGACGAGAAATATATGAATGCGAAGGAGCTGAATGTGATTCTGCGCGATGAAATCGCTGCTTTGCTTACAGAGAACAACTCGGATGATGTGGACGACTTTGAAACTCCTGTTACGAAGAAACCATACGTGGTTATGGTAGTGGGAGTGAATGGTGTAGGAAAAACCACGACTATAGGCAAACTGGCTTATCAGTTTAAGAAAGCCGGCAAATCCGTTTATCTGGGTGCTGCCGATACTTTCCGTGCGGCGGCGGTGGAGCAGCTGGTTATCTGGGGAGAACGTGTGGGGGTTCCCGTCATTAAACAGAAAATGGGTGCTGACCCTGCTTCTGTGGCATTTGATACTTTGAGTTCAGCGGTAGCCAATAATGCCGATGTGGTGATTATAGATACCGCCGGACGTCTGCATAATAAAGTGGGTCTGATGAATGAGCTGACCAAAATTAAGAATGTAATGAAGAAGGTTGTGCCGGATGCTCCGAATGAGGTATTGCTTGTTTTGGACGGTTCCACCGGACAGAATGCATTTGAGCAGGCCAAGCAGTTTACTTTGGCAACGGAGGTTACGGCAATGGCTGTAACCAAGCTGGACGGAACGGCTAAAGGCGGCGTTGTAATCGGAATCTCCGACCAGTTTAAGATTCCGGTAAAGTACATCGGTCTGGGAGAAGGCATAGAGGACTTGCAGGTGTTCCGTAAAAAAGAGTTTGTCGATTCGTTGTTCGGAGGGAATGCATGAAACGGAAAACTATTGATATCATAACATTAGGCTGCTCTAAAAATTTAGTGGACTCGGAGCATTTGATGCGCCAGTTGGAAGAAGCGGGTTTTCATGTGACGCATGATGCCGAGCGGCCGAAAGGAGAGATTGCCGTAATTAATACCTGTGGTTTCATCGGCGATGCAAAAGAGGAGTCCATTAATATGATTCTTGAATTTGCACAGGCCAAGGAAGAAGGCGAACTGGAGAAACTCTATGTCATGGGTTGCCTTTCGGAACGTTATCTGAAGGAACTGGCAATTGAAATTCCTCAGGTGGATAAATTTTATGGTAAGTTCAATTGGAAAGAGTTGCTGCAGGACTTGGGTAAGGTATACCATGATGAACTGCATATAGAGCGTACACTGACCACTCCCCAGCATTATGCTTATCTGAAAATATCGGAAGGATGCGACCGCAAATGTTCTTATTGTGCCATCCCTATTATTACGGGTCGGCATGTGTCGCGTCCTATGGAAGAAATTCTGGACGAGGTGAAGTATCTTGTGGCCCGCGGAGTGAAAGAGTTTCAGGTTATTGCGCAGGAATTGACCTATTATGGTGTAGATTTATATAAGAGGCAGATGTTGCCCCAATTAATTGAAAAAATCTCAGAAATTCCAGGTGTGGAATGGATACGTTTGCATTATGCTTATCCGGTTCATTTCCCGATGGATTTATTCCGCGTGATGCGCGAGCGTCCCAATGTATGTAAATATATGGATATTGCCTTGCAGCATATCAGTGATAATATGCTGGAGAAAATGCGCCGTCATGTTACCAAAGAGGATACTTATCGGTTGATAGAAAAGTTTCGGGAAGAAGTTCCGGGAATTCACTTGCGAACTACGCTTATGGTGGGGCATCCTGGAGAAACGGAAGCTGACTTTGAAGAGTTGAAGGAGTTTGTCCGCAAGGTGCGCTTCGATAGAATGGGGGCATTTGCATATTCCGAGGAGGAAGGTACGTATGCCGCTGCCCATTACGAAGACAGCATTCCTCAAGAAGTAAAGCAAGCCCGGTTGGATGAATTGATGTCCATCCAGCAAGGTATTTCCGCCGAACTGAGCGCGGCAAAGATAGGCAGGCAGATGAAAGTGATAATCGATCGTTTGGAAGGTGATTACTATATCGGACGTACGGAGTTCGATTCTCCCGAAGTAGACCCGGAAGTGCTGATTGAATGTGGTGATGAACCGTTGGAGATTGGCGGCTTTTATCGGGTAGAGATAATAAATTCCGATGATTTCGACCTTTTTGGACGGATTATTTAAATATTTCCTTTCGTACTTCTTGTGTATGTGGGGAAGATTTGCTAATATAGCACAGTAGTTCACAATTTTAAAGCTTGGATTTTGAATAACAAAGAATTTACTTCGGAATTGTCACGCAGGTTAGGGTATACTTTGAAGGATACTTCGGAGTTGGTTACTTCTTTACTGTCGGATATGACGCGGCAACTGGAAGAAGGGAATATGATTTCCATACAAGGTTTTGGAACATTCGAAGTGAAAAAGAAAGCGGAACGTATATCCGTAAATCCAACAACCAAACAACGTATGCTGGTTCCGCCTAAACTGGTGCTGACATATAAACCCAGTACCTTGCTAAAGGATAAGTTTAAGTAATCTTTCTTTTTAAATCTTCCATATTATGAATGAAAAACTAAACATACAGGATCTGATTGATTTGCTGGCTGAGAAGCATGGCATGAGCAAGAAGAATGCCGATAGTTTTGTGAAAGAGTTTTTCCAACTGATTGAAGAAGCGTTGGAAAAAGACAAGTATGTGAAGATTAAAGGTCTGGGCGCTTTTAAACTGATTGATGTGGAAAGCCGGGAGAGTGTAAATGTCAATACTGGGGAACGCTTTGAGATACAAGGCCATACCAAAGTTTCATTTACTCCGGAGCCTGCTTTGAAAGATATTATCAATAAGCCGTTTGCGCATTTTGAAACAGTAGTGCTCAATGAAGGTACTGTTTTAGAAGATACCCCTGTAGATAGTGACAGTGAGGAGGATGAAGATACGGAGCAGAAAGTGGAAGATGCTGTGTCGGAAGTGGTTGCCGGTAGTGCGGTTGAGACACCGGAGATTGCGGAGAAAATCGATAGTCCTGTCGAACCGGAACCTGTAGAAGAAGCCGTTGTTCCTGTGGAGACTGTGGCTTCGGAGGAAGTTTATGAAGAGAGGGTAGAGGTTATCAAAACTGCCGGCCCGGCTGAATCTTCCGCAATGAAATACTTCATTGCCATCGTGGCTCTTGTGGTATTGCTATGTGCAGGAACCATCGCTTATTTGTATTATCCTGATTGGTTTGACGGATTATCGGCTGAACCACCTGTGGAGGAAACCGCTGACAATGAAGCTGGCAATGCGGCAGGTAATACGGTCTTGATGGATAGTGTCGGTGTTAAGGACAGTGTGGCGATTGCCGTAAAAGATACTGTGTCGAAGAAGCTGATTGCTGAGCCTGTAATAAAACAGCAGGAAGCACCGGTTGTCGTCAAACAGACTGTAGTAGCCGCTACATCTGCTTCCCAGCCGAAAAAACAGAAGAAAGTTGAGTATGTACCCGATTCTACCAATTATACCATTGCAGGAACGCAGGCGACATATACGATAAAGCCGGGTGAGACATTGACCAGAGTGGCTCTTCGTTTTTATGGAACTAAAGCGTTATATCCATATATAGTAAAGCATAATCCGGACGTTATCAAAAAACCGGATAATGTACCTGCGGGCACAACAATAAAGATACCTAAATTAGTGAAGAAGCAGTAAAAAGATACTGCTTCTTTTTTGTTAAAGACTCAGAGTTTGTTTAAATATTCTTGAAGAAGTATTTTCTTCAACTCCTTTTGAGTTTCTTCCCGGTCTGTATTCCTCTTTTTATCCGTTACATAGCCTGCTATGCTCTTAGTAAAAACAGAAAAATATTTTCAAAGAAGAACTCTTGAAAAGAATGCTGGACAAAATTAAACAGGCTCTAAACTCTATGAAAGTAGTTTAATCTAAAGGTTTCACATTGTTTTTTAATAAAAATTAGTTGCTATGGTTAATTTATTCCCGTACTTTTGGAAGCGAATTATAATTACCGGTGTATGGCCGGACGAAAACGAAAAATTAAACATTAAAATACATTGATTTATGGCTGAAACAATTGATATCCGCGAATTGAACGAGCGGATTGAAAGACAAAGTGCTTTCGTTACCAATCTTACTACGGGCATGGACCAGGTTATTGTAGGACAAAAGCACCTGGTAGAGTCGTTGTTAATCGGTTTGTTGTCTGACGGACATGTGTTATTGGAAGGTGTGCCCGGTTTGGCAAAAACATTGGCTATCAAAACGCTGGCTTCATTGATTGATGCACAATATAGCCGTATTCAGTTTACACCTGACTTGTTGCCGGCGGACGTTATCGGTACGATGGTTTACAGCCAGAAAGATGAAACTTTTCAGGTAAAGAAAGGACCTGTATTTGCCAATTTTGTATTGGCCGATGAAATTAACCGTGCTCCGGCCAAGGTGCAAAGTGCTTTATTGGAAGCTATGCAGGAACGCCAGGTTACCATAGGTAAGGAAACATTCAGACTGCCTGAACCTTTTTTGGTGCTTGCAACTCAGAATCCTATCGAACAAGAGGGTACGTATCCGTTGCCTGAAGCGCAGGTAGACCGTTTCATGCTGAAGGTAGTTATCGACTATCCTAAACTGGAAGAAGAAAAATTAATTATACGCCAGAATATAAACGGAGAAAGACTGAATGTAAAGCCTATTCTGAAAGCAGACGAGATTATCGAAGCGCGTAAGGTCGTACGTCAGGTATATCTGGATGAAAAGATTGAAAAATATATTGTCGATATTGTATTTGCAACCCGTTATCCGGAGAAGTATGATTTGAAGGAGCTGAAAGATATGATCGGATTCGGCGGTTCGCCTCGTGCATCTATCAATCTGGCATTGGCGGCACGCAGTTATGCCTTCATCAAACGCCGTGGCTATGTTATCCCGGAAGATGTGCGCGCAGTGGCACATGATGTATTGCGCCACCGCATCGGCCTGACTTATGAAGCTGAAGCAAGCAATATGACTTCGGATGAAATCGTCAGCAAAATATTGAATAAGGTTGAAGTGCCCTAATGTAAACAATTTGTTTACTATTTATGTATTACTGAATGGAAACAACTGATTTATTAAAAAAAGTCCGTCAGATTGAGATAAAGACGCGCGGATTGTCCAATAATATTTTTGCGGGCCAGTATCATTCGGCTTTCAAAGGTAGAGGTATGGCTTTTTCCGAAGTGCGTGAATATCAGTTTGGTGACGATATACGCGACATAGACTGGAATGTAACGGCTCGTTTTCATAAACCCTTTGTGAAGGTGTTTGAAGAAGAACGTGAATTGACTGTAATGTTGCTGGTAGATGTTTCCGGTAGTCTGGAGTTCGGTACTGTGAAGCAGATGAAGAAAGATATGGTGACGGAAATAGCTGCTACATTGGCTTTTTCCGCCATTCAAAATAATGATAAAATCGGTGTCATCTTCTTTTCAGACCGGATAGAAAAGTTTATTCCACCCAAGAAGGGACGTAAACATATACTATATATCATTCGCGAATTGCTTGATTTCCGTCCGGAAAGTCGCCGGACCAATATCCGTCTCGGCTTGGAGTATCTTACGAATGTTATGAAGCGTCGTTGTACGGCTTTTATCTTATCGGACTTCATCGACCAGGAGAGTTTTAAAAATGCCATGACTATTGCCAATCGGAAGCATGATGTTGTGGCTATTCAGGTATACGACCGCCGTGTAGAGGAGTTACCTGCTGTGGGGCTGATGAAAATAAAAGATGCGGAAACGGGTCACGAACAATGGATTGATACTTCTTCGCGTGCCGTACGGCGTGCTCATCGTGATTGGTGGGTGAATAAGCAGACGGAACTGAATGATACATTTACTAAGAGCAATGTAGATAATGTGTCAGTACGTACGGACCAGGATTATGTGAAAGCATTGATGAATTTATTTGCGAAAAGAAACTAATCGGAGAATGAAAAGATATTTATTTCTGATAACGCTGTTGACAGCATTGACGGGTAGGATAATAGCCCAGTCGGTGACAGTGGATGCTACAATTGATTCCTTGCAAATCCTTATCGGGGAGCAGGCCAAGATTAAGCTTCAGGTTTCATTGGACACTGATAAGCGCGCTATTCTTCCTGCCTATACTGATACTTTGGTGCGTGGAGTGGAAATTGTTGATATAGCCAAGCCCGATACACAGATGCTGAATGACGGCAGGCGCTCGTTGATAACTCAGGAGTACACCGTAACTTCCTTTGACTCGGCATTATATTATTTGCCCCCGATGGAGGTGCTTGTTGATAATAAGGCATATCGCTCCAAAGCTTTGGCATTGAAAGTGTATTCCATGCCGGTAGATACGTTGCATCCCGATCAGTTTTTTGGTCCTAAACCCGTAATGAAAGCACCTTTTGCATGGGAAGACTGGTATACGTCTATCGCTTGTGCTGTATTGTTTGTGCCGTTCCTGTTGCTGTTTATCTATCTTGTGAAACGTATTCGCGATAACAAACCGATAATTCGTAAGGTGAAGGTAGAACCGAAACTGCCGCCGCATCAGTTGGCTATGCAGGAAATAGAACGCATCAAAGGTGAGAAAGTATGGCAGAAAGGACAATCGAAGGAGTATTATACAGAATTAACAGATGCTATTCGTACTTATATAAAAGACCGTTTCGGTTTCAATGCATTGGAAATGACTTCCTCTGAAATCATTGATAAACTATTGGAAATGAATGATAAAAATGCAATATCGGATTTGCGTATCCTGTTCCAAACCGCGGATTTAGTGAAGTTTGCCAAACATAATCCACTGATGAATGAGAATGATGCAAATTTGATTAATGCGATTGACTTTATCAATGAAACAAAGGAAAAAGAAGATGAAAATGCCAAGCCGCAGCCTACTGAAATTACTATCATTGAAAAACGTTCCTTGCGTACCAAGATACTGCTTGGTGCAGGTATCGTTGCTTTAACGGCAGCACTTGCCGGTTCACTGATATATATAGGTTTGGAGCTGTATAACTATTTTGCCTGAAAGTAAAAGCAGGGAGATACGCTTCAATCATAAATCATAATTTGTAAAATTGTAAATATCATGGTTTTTGCCAATATTGAATATTTATTTTTGCTGCTGTTGCTTATACCTTATATAGTATGGTATATCATGAGGCGGAAGAATAGTGAAGCCACGCTTCAAATTTCAGACGCTCGTGTATATGCGCATGCTCCTAAGAGCTATAAGAATTACTTGCTGCATGCACCATTTGCATTGAGGATAATAGCTTTAGCTTTGATTATTATCGTTTTAGCCAGGCCGCAAACTACTGATAGCTGGCAGAATAGTGAAATAGAGGGTATTGATATAATGCTTGCCATAGACGTTTCCACCAGTATGTTGGCTGAAGATTTGAAGCCGAATCGCCTGGAAGCGGCCAAGGATGTGGCGGCAGAGTTTATCAATGGTCGTCCGAATGACAATGTCGGCATCACGCTATTCGCCGGAGAAAGTTTTACGCAATGTCCGTTGACGGTAGATCACGCCGTGCTTTTGAATTTGATAAAGGACGTAAAATGTGGTCTTATTGAGGATGGCACGGCAGTGGGTATGGGTATTGCCAATGCGGTTACCCGGCTGAAAGACAGCAAAGCCAAATCGAAAGTGATTATTCTTTTAACAGACGGCACGAATAATAGAGGAGATATTTCTCCGTTGACGGCTGCCGAGATAGCTAAAAGTTTCGGTATCCGTGTTTATACTATCGGTGTAGGTACTAACGGTATGGCTCCATATCCTTATCCGGTAGGTGGAACTGTGCAGTATGTCAATATGCCGGTTGAGATTGACGAAAAGACCCTGACACAAATTGCCGGAACAACGGATGGTAATTATTTTCGCGCTACGAGCAATTCGAAGTTGAAAGAGGTATACGAGGAAATAGATAAGCTGGAGAAAACGAAACTGAACGTAAAAGAATACAGCAAGCGCCAGGAAGAGTATCGCTGGTTTGCTCTGGCAGCTTTCTTATGTGTGCTGTTGGAAGTTCTGTTACGTAATTCAATATTGAAGAAGATACCGTAGTATACGCATCCTTTTTCTCAGGATATTGTATCTTGTACAAGTTTAGTAAATAGTAAATCGTAAAAATAATAAATAAAGAAATGTTTCGATTTGAAGAACCTGCATATTTGTACTTGTTGCTGTTGTTGCCCTTGTTAGCAGCCTTCTACTTGTATTCCAATTATCGGCGACGGAAGAATATCCGCAAATTCGGTGATCCGGAACTGATGGCACAGTTGATGCCGGATGTATCCAAGTATCGTCCGGATGTGAAGTTTTGGATGGTATTTGTTGCTATCAGTCTGTTTTCTGTATTGTTGGCGCGTCCACAGTTTGGTTCTAAACTGGAAACAGTGAAGCGTCAGGGAGTTGAAGTGATGATTGCATTGGATATTTCCAATTCGATGCTGGCACAAGACGTACAGCCCAGTCGTTTGCAGAAGGCAAAGAGACTTGTAGCGCAGTTGGTGGATAAAATGGAGAATGATAAAGTAGGTATGATTGTTTTTGCGGGTGATGCATTTACACAGCTTCCTATTACAAGCGATTATATATCAGCCAAGATGTTTTTGGAGTCTATAGATCCTTCATTGATTTCCAAACAAGGTACAGCAATTGGGGCAGCCATTAATTTGGCCTCCCGTAGTTTTACTCCGCAAGAGGGGGTAGGGCGTGCAGTGATTGTCATTACTGATGGTGAAAATCATGAAGGTGGTGCAGTGGAAGCTGCTAAAGATGCCGCAGAAAAAGGTATTCAGGTGAATGTTCTTGGCGTAGGTATGCCTGAGGGAGCTCCCATCCCGGCAGAAGGGACAAATGATTATCGTCGTGACCGTGACGGGAACGTGATTGTAACCCGTTTGAACGAACAGATGTGTCAGGAGATAGCTAAGGCGGGCAATGGTATCTATGTGCGTGTAGATAATACAAATGGTGCTCAAAAGGCGATTAGCCGGGAAATTAATAAAATGGCGAAAGCTGATGTGGAAACACAGGTATACACAGAGTTTAATGAGCAGTTCCAGGCTGTGGCATGGATTATTCTGTTGCTTTTGTTGGCAGAAATGCTGGTATTGGAGCGCAAGAACCCTCTGTTCCGTAATATTCATTTGTTTTCCAATAAGAAATGATGCGTATGTTACAGAAAAAATATATAAGCTTTTTTTTATTGCTGCTAATGGCAGCTACAGCTTCGGCTCAGAAAGCCGAACGTGATTTTATCCGTAAAGGGAACCGTTTTTTTAAAGATAGCGTGTATGTGGATGCGGAGGTAAATTATCGTAAAGCTTTGGAGACGAATCCTCAGTCTACAGTCTCAATGTTTAATTTGGGGAATACATTGGCTCAGCAGAATAAACTGCAAGAGGCTATGGAACAATATGTTGCCGCTACAAAAATAGAAAAGGACAAGAATGATTTAGCGCAAATCTATCATAATATGGGGGTGATTTTTCAATCACAGAAAGATTATGGCAAAGCGGTAGAAGCATATAAGCAGTCATTACGTAATAACCCGAAAGATGATGAAACACGTTATAATTTGGCTTTGGCACAAAAGATGCTGAAAGACCAGCAGCAGAATCAGCAAAACCAGGACCAGAATAAACAGCAGCAACAGGACCAGCAGGAGGATAAAAAGGACCAAAATAAAGATCAACAGCAGAATAAAGACCAACAACAACCGCCGCAACCACAGAAAAAGGACAGTGAGATGTCTAAAGAGAATGCTGAACAGCTTTTAAATTCTGTGATGCAAGATGAAAAAGATGTGCAGGATAAAGTAAAGAAACAGCAGGTTATTCAAGGTGGTCGTTTGGAAAAAGATTGGTAATAAATATAACAGGAAGTAATATATGAGAAAAATAATTGTCTTATGGATGGTGCTGATGATAGTCAGTTTGCGTGCTTTTGCAGATAGCAAGGTTTCGTTTACTGCATCTGTACCTGATGTTGTGGCAGTAGGTGATCAATTCAGGCTGTCATATACAGTGACCACACAGAAAGTGAGAGATTTCCGGGCTCCTTCTATAAAAGGTTTTGATGTACTGATGGGTCCCAGTCGTTCACAACAAAAGAATGTGCAAGTTATCAATGGGCAGACAACCTCTACAAGTAGCATAACATTTACTTATATATTGATGGCTACGGCTGAAGGTAGTTTTACTATACCCGGGGCTACTATAACGGCAGAGGGCAATCAGATGGTTTCCAATTCTGTGCACGTAAAAGTTCTTCCTGCTGATAGAACAAATGGAGGGGCTTCCGGAAATAGTGGAAGACAAAGTGGTTCTGCAAGCCGTGCTTCATCAGGAACATCAGTATCGAATAACGATTTGTTTATTACAGCTACTGCCAATAAGACGAACCTGTATGAGCAAGAGGCTCTCTTGTTAACATATAAGATATATACTTTAGTAGACTTGAGAGGTTTTGACAACGTGAAACTTCCCGATTTTAAAGGGTTTCATTCTCAGGAAGTCGAATTGCCTAATGACCGTAAATGGAGTCTTGAACACTATAAAGGAAGAAACTATCAGACGACCGTATACCGCCAATTTGTATTATTTCCGCAACAACCGGGAAAAATAACGATTGAGGCGGCACGTTTTGATGCATCTATAGCCAAGGTTACTCATGTGGACGATCCTTTCGAAGCTTTCTTCAATGGAGGTTCTAATTACGTAGAAGTGAAGAAGACATTAATGACCCCTAAATTGGTTGTTGATGTAAAAGCTTTACCGGATGGTAAGCCTTCGGGATTTTCCGGAGGAGTGGGAGAATTCAGTATTTCTTCTTCTATAAATAGTACGAATGTTAAGACAAACGATGCTGTTACTGTGAGGCTTGTTATTTCGGGTACGGGTAATCTGAAATTAATCTCTACTCCGGAAGTTAAATTCCCAGAAGACTTTGAAGTCTATGACCCGAAGGTTGATAATAAGTTCCGTTTGACAAATGCCGGACTCACCGGCAGTCAGGTGATTGAGTATCTTGCCATTCCCCGTAATGCGGGAACATATAAGATTCCTGCTGTAAAGTTCAGCTATTTCGATATTAAATCTCGTACATACAAGACTTTAACGACCGAGGAATACGAACTCCATGTAGAAAAGGGAAGTGGTAATGCAGCTCAGACTATTGCCAATTTTACTAATAAAGAAGATTTGAAAGTTTTGAATGAGGACATACGTTATATCAAGCAGAATAACGTAACTCTTTCCCAAAAAGGAGATTTCTTCTTCGGTTCTTTGGCTTATTGGCTGTTTTACATAGTGCCCGGCATTGCATTCGTCCTGTTCTTCATTGTTTATCGTAAACAGATTGCAGCCAATGCCAATGTTGCTAAAATGCGTACGAAGAAAGCAAATAAGGTTGCTGTGAAACGTATGAAGTTAGCGGGGAAATTGTTGGCAGATAACAAGAAAGATGCATTTTACGATGAAGTATTGAAAGCATTGTGGGGATATATTAGCGATAAATTGAGTATTCCGGTTTCACGTTTATCTAAAGATAATGTCGAGGGAGAGCTTCGCAATTACGGTGTTGATGATGCACTGATAAAAGATTTCCTTGATGCATTGAACAATTGTGAGTTTGCCCGTTTTGCTCCCGGAGATGATAATCAGGCTATGGATAAAGTTTATTCAGATTCTTTGGAAGTTATCAGTAAAATGGAAAACTCTATAAAACATTAAATTGGGAGGAGGTATAATGATGAAGAAAATAATATCCTTAGTATTTGGTCTACTGATAGGATTAGCTGTTTGGGCGCAAGGAACGGTAGATACTTCGGCTTCTGCCAAAGATTCTGTGTCTATAGGTTCGCATACGGAATTTTCTGCAACTAAATCAGCTGACAATGTTACGAAAGCACAAGGTGACAGTGCATATATGCGTAATGATTATGCTTCTGCCATTCAAATATATGAGAGCTTATTGAAAAAAGGTGAAGCCGCTGAAGTGTATTATAATTTGGGTAATAGCTATTATAAAGCAGACGATATAGCAAAGGCTATTTTAAATTATGAACGCGCTTTGTTATTGCAACCGGGTAATGCAGATATTCGCGCTAATTTGGAAATAGCACGTTCCAAGACGATAGATAAGGTAGTTTCTGTACCTGATATATTTTTTGTAGCTTGGGTTAAGTCATTGACAAATTGTTTAAGTGTAGATGCTTGGGCTAAATTAGGTATTGTGTTTTTTATTCTTTTGCTTATCTCGTTTTCCCTATTCTTTTTTTCCAAACAGATTATCTGGAAAAAAAGCGGGTTTATAGCAGGAATTCTATTTTTGGTATTTACTGTATTAAGTAATATTTTTGCTTCGGAGCAGAAAAGTGAATTACTGGATAGGAATGATGCAATAGTCTTGTCTCCCAGTGTTACAGTACGGAGTACTCCTAGTGAAAGTGGTACTGGTTTATTCGTTCTGCATGAAGGGCATAAAATTGAAATTAAAGATAATTCCATGCGCGAATGGAAAGAGATTCGCTTGGAAGATGGTAAGGTAGGGTGGATTCCTGCTTCTGCGATAGAAGTGATTTAAGAGTATCCATTGCTAAATATAGAAGCCCGTATGAAATAAAGGAAACTATTTCCTTTTACTTCATACGGGTTCTTTTTGTATTTATGAGAATGTTAAACATATAATGGAAAAATACAGATAAATAGTTTGTTTTATCTTTTTTTTTCCTTAAGTTTATAGCGTGATAAAGAAATAACAAAGTATTAACCATTAAATTTATGAATATGAGAACGATAACATTTAATGAACTCCGTAAGATTAAAGACTCATTACCTAGTGGTAGTATGCATAGAATAGCCGATGAACTTGGACTTAATGTTGACACTGTAAGAAATTTCTTTGGCGGTCATAACTTTAAGGAGGGTAAAAGTGTTGGAATTCACTTAGAACCCGGTCCGGATGGCGGTTTAGTAATGATTGATGATACTACCGTTCTTGATCGGGCTTTAAAAATTTTAGATGAAATGGCAGGTGAAACTGCTGAACCTGTTCAGGCTTAAGAAAAGAAAGTAAAGAAAGATCCCAATTGCTGAGAAACAATTGGGATTTCTTGTTTGTTTTGTAAATAAATATAATAGACGACTTATGGAAGATAAATTAGTAACATTAGCGATTCTTACGTATGCTAAGGCACAAATACTAAAGAATGTTCTCGAAAATGAAGGTATTGAGACTTACATTCATAATGTAAATCAAATACAGCCGGTTGGATCTTCCGGTGTGCGTGTTCGTATAAAAGAAAGCGACTTACCGCATGCTTTGAAAATTACGGAAAGCTCGGCATGGTTGTCCGAAGAAGTAGTGGGAGAGAAGATGCCCCAAATAGAGAAAGGCAGTAATAAGGTCTTGATTCCTGTCGATTTTTCAAGTTATTCATTGAAAGCATGTGAGTTCGGTTTTAATTTTGCAAAAAACATAGATGCTGAAGTAGTTTTGCTTCATGTATATTTTACACCTATCTATGCGACTTCATTGCCATACGGTGATGTTTTTAACTATCAGTTGAGTGATGAAGAGAATGTCCGGAATATATTGCAGAAAGTACATTCGGATTTGAATGCTTTGTCCGATAAAGTAAAAGCTAAAGTTACATCCGGAGAGTTTCCTGATATAAAATACACTTGCGTATTGAGAGAAGGCATTCCAGAAGAAGAGATATTACGCTATTCTAAAGAAAATCGTCCGAGAATTATCATCATGGGAACGCGTGGTAAGAATCAGAAAGATATTGATTTGATTGGTAGTGTAACCGCTGAAGTTATCGAGCGTAGTCGCGTACCGGTTTTAGCCATTCCGGAGAATACACCGTTCAAAGAATTTAACGCTGTAAAACGTATTGCATTTATTACGAATTTTGACCAGCGCGATTTGATAGCTTTTGATTCATTAATTAATAGTTTAAAGCCATTTTGCTTCTCTGTTTCTTTAATACACTTAGCTGATGTAAAAGACACTTGGAATGAGATAAAGTTGGGTGGCATTAAAGAGTATTTCCAAAAACAGTATCCGCAATTGGAAATTCATTATGATGTAGTGAAGAATGATGATTTCCTTAATAGCTTGGATGAATATATTAAAACTAATCACATAGATATTATTACATTGACATCATATAAGCGAAATATATTTTCTCGTTTGTTTAATCCAGGAATTGCCAGAAAAATGATTTTCCATTCTGATACACCATTGCTGGTTATCTATGGGCGGCCTAATTGAAATGATAATTTTAATCTGTCTAGGTAAGGACGTGGGCTACCGCTAAATGCTGAATTAGTTTTAGTGGAGTCCACTTATTTTTTATCTTTTCATGGTTATACTATTACATGTCCCATTTCCTATGTTTGTGATGTAATATCAATATTATGTTTAATATATAACACCATAAACTAAAATAAACCTTTATTCTTCTCTAATTTGGAAGAAAATTATACCAAAGATAGCTTACATATTCAAGCTATCTTTGGTAATAGTAGCAATTCAATTATTGCATCAATTTTTCTATTTCATCAAATTCAGGACCCATTTGTAAGTTATAATAAACTCTGTATAATCCATTTAGCCACAAATCTTTCTGTTCAGGTTTCAGTTCTCTTGCTTTTTCATAATTAGGTCTTGCCTTTTCATAGAAAACTTTCAGTGTAGCTTGGTCTTCTTTGTATTTTGGATTATTGACATCAGTAGTAGCTTTTTCAGAGAAATCCTGAGCTTGCAGGCAATAGATTAAGCCCAAGTTGGAATATGCTTCTGCATAGTTAGGATCTACTTCAATGGTTTTGTTGTAGAATTCAATGGCTTTTTCATAATCTTTCATGTTATGATAAAGGTATCCTTTTACGTACAAATAGAATGTGTTATTAGGATCTTTAGCCAACATATCATCTGCAAACTGCATTGCTTCGTCAAACTTATTATTATTGCTATAATAATCAATCAGATGTCCAAAGAAGAATGAATGTTCAGGATACTTTTGAATACCATCTTTTAAGGAAGCGATCCACTTGACAGTATCACCTTGAGCTTTCAATGCTGTAGAAATAAATTCCATGGCATATTTACCCACTTCTTTGTCCTCCTTTGCATAAGGTGCATATTTCAACACGCTTGGATAATCTTCCATTTTGGCTGCAGCTAAGCTTGCATAATAAGCAATTTGGGGCAATACAGTATCTGTTTGAAGCAGATTCTCCTTTTCAAACATAGGATTGATGGCAATGTCTACATAAGTTGCGAAGAAATCCAAAGCCTCTTTATTCTTATCTAAATTAAAGAACTGGATACCACCGTTAATCAGGTTGGGACGCGCAGCTAATATAGCAGCACTGTTCGATCTTCTGAACTTATTTTTGATTTTACCTTTTTCGTTAGGAATCTGTGCAAGTTCATCGCATTTAAAGTAGTATTTGCACATATTCAGTGCGCTGTTATACACTTTAAGAGTATCATAAGGCTTTCTTAAATAAGCATTCTCCATTTCCTTTTCATTGATTCTCTTTTGAATAAAGCCGGCTACATCCCATGTTTCGGCGTTGTCTTTGGTTTCAGCATTGTTCAGAGCTTCATTGATGAGCTTCTCTGCTTGTGCAAAATCCGGTTTTACGTCGTTAGCGATGCTTTTTGCCTCTTTCACGCTCTTTTCCTGAGCGAAGGTAAAGCCTGCCGCAAGTAGTAAAACCATTGAAAATAATACTCTTTTCATGATTGTAGAAAATTTTAAATTAATATTGTGTCTATTCTTCATTTTCATTGTTTACTATATCGTTCTGAGTTTTTTCTGATGCATCGCTATCCTCTTCTGCAATGATATCCTCTTCGGTTTCCGAGGTAACTTTGCATACGGAGCCAATTTCATCATTACGTTTTTCAAGATTAATCAGTCGTACTCCCTGCGTAGCACGTCCCATTATACGAACATCTGCTACTTTCAGACGGATGGTGATACCTGATTTATTTATAATCATTAAATCATTCTCATCTGTTACAGACTTGATTGTTACCAGTTTACCGGTTTTATCGGTGATATTCATAGTTTTTACACCTTTACCGCCACGGTTCGTCTTACGATAATCCTCAATATCGGAACGCTTACCATATCCTTGTTCTGACACAACCATGATTGTCTCAGTTTCAGGGTCTTTGATACAAATCATTCCGACAACTTCGTCTTGTCCGTCTTCATCAAGCGTCATGCCGCGTACACCGGTAGCTGTACGTCCCATTACGCGTACGGCACTTTCGTGGAAACGGATGGCACGTCCGTTGCGATTGGCAATGATAATCTCGTTGTCACCGTTAGTCATGCGCACTTCAATTACGCGGTCATCTTCGCGAATTGTAATGGCATTGACACCATTTTGGCGAGGACGGGAATATTGTTCGAGCAATGTTTTCTTAATGACGCCATTCTTTGTGCAGAACAGTACATAATGACTGTTAATGAAATCCTGATCGTTCAGGTTCTTCACGCGCAGGTATGCATTTACGGCGTCATCAGAGTCTATGTTTAACAGGTTCTGAATGGCGCGTCCCTTAGAATTTTTGGTTCCTTCGGGTATCTCATATACTTTCAGCCAGTAGCACTTACCTTTTTGAGTGAAGAACATCATGGTATTGTGCATTGTTGCAGGATATATATGTTCTACAAAGTCCTCATCGCGTGTCTCTGTTCCCTTAGAACCTACCCCACCGCGGTTTTGGGCACGGAATTCGCTTAACGGCGTACGCTTGATATATCCCATATGAGAAATGGTAATAATCATTTCATCGTCTGCATAGAAATCTTCCGGGTTGAATTCTTCCGATGAATAAACTATTTCAGAGCGGCGTTCATCACCGTATTTAGTTTTAATCTCGATTAATTCATCTTTGATAACCTTGCGGCAGAGTTCGTCGTTAACGAGGATTTCTTCCAGATAAGCAATCTGCTTTTGGATTTCCTCATACTCGGCATGGAGTTGGTCCTGCATGAGTCCGGTTAACTGGCGCAGACGCATTTCTACGATGGCGCGCGATTGGATTTCAGTCAATTCAAAACGCTCCATCAAACCGCTGATTGCGTCATTCGGAGTTTTGGCGGCACGGATGATTTTGATTACCTCGTCAATATTGTCCGATGCGATAATCAAACCTTCTAAGATATGGGCACGTTCTTTAGCTTTACGCAAATCATATTGTGTACGGCGGATAACTACGTCGTGACGATGCTCTACGAAATACTTGATGAGGTCTTTCAGGTTCAGCAAGCGAGGACGTCCGTGTACCAATGCTACGTTGTTTACGCCGAAAGAAGTCTGCAACAATGTCATTTTGTAGAGCTTGTTCAGCACTACACTGGCGTTGGCATCGCGTTTTACGTCGATGACGATGCGCATACCTTCGCGGTCAGACTCGTCGTTGGCATTGGAAATGCCCTCTATCTTCTTTTCGTTGGCCAAATCGGCGATGGATTTGATTAATTCGGCCTTATTTACTCCGTAAGGGATTTCGGTTACAACGATTTTGTCATGCGTGGAAGATGCTTCAATCTCAGCCTTGGCGCGCATTACAACACGTCCGCGACCGGTCATGTAGGCTTCGCGCACACCGCTCATACCATATATATAACCGCCTGTCGGGAAGTCGGGAGCTTTGACGTAAGTCATCAAATCTTCGATGTCGATATCATTGTTGTCGATATATGCGACGCAGGCATCTATCACTTCGGACAGATTATGGGTCGGCATATTCGTAGCCATACCTACGGCGATACCGGAAGCACCGTTGACAAGAAGATTCGGAATGCGGGTTGGCATTACGGTGGGTTCCAGCAACGAGTCGTCGAAGTTGGTTTGCATGTCTACAGTCTCTTTATCAAGATCCTGCATCATTTCTTCTCCAATCTTTTGCAAGCGGCATTCCGTGTAACGCATGGCGGCTGCGCTGTCACCGTCCACAGAACCGTAGTTGCCTTGTCCGTCTACAAGCATGTAGCGCATAGCCCACGGCTGTGCCATACGGACGAGAGCGCCATATACGGATGAGTCACCGTGCGGGTGATATTTTCCTAATACCTCACCGACAACTCTCGCAGATTTCTTATAGGGTTTATCCGACGTATTTCCCAGTCCCATCATACCGAAAAGAATTCTTCGGTGAACAGGTTTAAAACCATCTCTAACATCCGGAAGGGCACGTGAAACAATGACCGACATGGAGTAGTCAATGTACGAAGACTTCATTTCCTCCTCGATGTTAATCTTTATAATTCTGTCTTGTTCAAGCATTTAAAAAGATTATTAATTATACATTTGCGGGTTTGTGAAAAACCACGCTAAAGTACTGCTTTTTTACGATATACAAAAGTTTTCCCTCATAAACTTTGTTGCAGATTTCCATGCTTGAAACCCCGTTTGGATGTATGGTTTTCCGTTTGATGTATAATCGGTTAAAAATAAGACAGATACAAGTACCAGAAAGATACCTCCCTTTGGTACTCGGTGTACCTTACTAAGGTACGAGCCGTACCAAGCTTAGGTATATGAAGTTTCTTAGGTTGGTACATCGAATACCAACCGTTGGTACGGATGAAATTCCCACGTATTATAATATAATGTGTAGGGCGAACCGGAAAGATGTGATTTATGGCACGGGATTTGTATATTATTAATCCAGTTTATGGTATGCAATATAAAGAAATGCGTATCTTTGTCAGTCAAAACCTTTAATTAAGGAGATAAAAATTATATGAACAATCAATTTTCACAAAGAGTTTCTGATATTATAACTTATAGCAAGGAGGAAGCCAACCGACTGAGAAATAGATATATCGGCCCGGAGCATCTTCTGCTCGGCATGCTACGTGACGGCGGAGGAAAAGCTATCGAGATATTGATGAAACTCGATATAGACTTGAAGCAAGTAAAAAAGCGCATTGAAAGCTTCTTGAGAGATGCCGAAGACGATACCCTATTGCCCGATGCGGATGTGCCATTGTCGCCAATGGCCGCTAAGATATTGAAGATGTGCATTCTGGAAGCGCGCATTTTAAAGAGTGCAACAGCCGATGCCGAACATGTGTTGTTGGCTATACTGAAGGATGGCGACAACCTGGCTGCTACCGTTCTGGAAGAAAACCGGGTGAATTATCAAGCTGTATTTGAACAGCTTACAATGCAATCTACCAACCCGAATGCTGGTATGGGATTTCCGGAAGAAGAGGAAGAAGACGATGAAGACATGAATATGTCCCATCCCTCTCGCAATGCAGGACAGGGCGCGGCTTCTTCTGCACAGACTGCATCGAAGAAGTCTTCCAATGATACTCCGGTCCTGGATAACTTCGGTACGGACATGACACGTGCGGCAGAAGAAGGCAAGCTCGATCCGGTTGTAGGGCGTGAGCGTGAGATAGAACGCTTGGCGCAGATATTGAGTCGTCGTAAGAAAAACAACCCGGTGCTGATTGGTGAGCCGGGTGTCGGCAAGTCGGCTATTGTAGAGGGATTGGCACTGCGTATCGTTCAAAAGAAAGTATCCCGTATCTTGTTTGACAAGCGGGTGGTAATGCTCGATATGGCCTCTGTTGTAGCCGGAACCAAATACCGCGGACAGTTTGAAGAGCGCATTCGTTCCATTATCAACGAGTTGCAGAAGAATCCGAACGTAATCTTGTTCATAGACGAGATTCATACTATTGTAGGCGCCGGTGCGGCTGCCGGTTCTATGGATGCAGCCAATATGTTGAAGCCGGCTTTGGCTCGCGGCGAAATACAATGTATCGGTGCTACCACGCTTGACGAATACAGAAAGAATATTGAGAAAGACGGTGCTTTGGAGCGTCGTTTTCAGAAAGTTATAGTAGAACCCACTACTCCGGAAGAAACGCTCCAGATACTGAGAAACATAAAAGAGAAGTACGAAGACCACCATAACGTGAGCTATACGGACGAAGCGTTAGAGGCATGTGTCAAGTTGGCAGAGCGTTATATAACCGACCGTAACTTCCCGGATAAAGCCATTGATGCTTTGGACGAAGCCGGTTCGCGTGTGCATCTGACGAACATTAATGTTCCCAAAGAGATTGAAGAGCAGGAAAAGCTGATAGAAGACGCACGTGTTTTGAAGGCTGAAGCCGTAAAGTCGCAGAACTTTGAACTGGCTGCCAGTTATCGGGATAGAGAGAAAGAACTTTCCGCTCGCCTGGATGAAATGAAAGAGGAATGGGAAGCACGTCTCAAAGACGACCGTCAGCTCGTTGGAGAGGAAGAAATAGCCAATGTCATATCGATGATGTCCGGTATTCCGGTGCAACGTATGGCTCAGGCGGAAGGTCTTAAGCTTGCAGGTATGAAAGAAGATTTGCAGGCAAAAGTTGTGGCTCAGGATGCTGCGATAGAGAAACTTACCAAAGCCATCCTGCGCAGCCGTGTAGGCTTGAAAGACCCTAACCGCCCTATCGGAACGTTTATGTTTCTCGGTCCTACCGGCGTGGGTAAAACGCATTTGGCCAAGCAGTTGGCTAAATATATGTTTGGTTCCAGCGATGCGCTGATACGCATTGATATGAGCGAATATATGGAGAAATATACGGTGTCCCGTATGATTGGAGCGGCTCCGGGGTATGTCGGTTATGAGGAAGGCGGACAGTTGACTGAGAAGGTACGCCGGAAACCTTATTCCATAGTGCTGTTGGACGAAATTGAAAAAGCTCACCCGGATGTGTTCAATATCTTGTTGCAGGTGTTGGATGAGGGACGTCTTACTGACAATTATGGCAGAACGATTGACTTTAAGAATACAGTCATCATCATGACCTCCAATATCGGTACCCGCCAGTTGAAAGAGTTCGGTCGTGGCGTAGGTTTTGCGGCACAGGCACGTACGGATGATAACGAGTACTCGCGCAGTGTGATTCAGAAAGCATTGAACAAGACCTTTGCTCCTGAGTTCCTGAACCGTCTGGATGAAATCATAACGTTTGACCAGCTTTCGTTGGATGCCATTACGAAGATTGTGGACATAGAGCTGAAAGGTTTGTATGAACGGATTGAAGCCATTGGCTATAAGATGGTTGTAGATGATGAAGCCAAGAGATTCCTTGCTGCCAAAGGCTACGATGTGCAGTTTGGCGCCCGTCCGTTGAAGCGTGCCATTCAGAATTATCTGGAAGACGGACTTTCGGAGCTGATTGTGTCTGCCGGATTACAGCCCGGTGATACGGTTAATGTTTCTGTCGATAAGGAAAAAGACGAGTTGAGTATAACCAAAGCTTAACAAGCCTTTATAATAAAACAGTCAAAATGTCAGTTCTTCGGGACTGGCATTTTTTTTGTGTTCAGTTTGCCAAAACAATAAAAATACAAATCTAAAAATATAAACTTAGTATGCAAAAAGGAAATATTGGGGTAACTACAGAGAATATCTTCCCCGTTATCAAAAAGTTTTTGTACAGTGACCATGAAATCTTCCTTCGTGAGTTAGTCTCTAATGCTGTCGATGCTACCCAGAAACTTAAAACACTGGCTTCTATCGGTGAGTTTAAGGGTGAACTCGGTGATTTGACCGTGCATGTGTCTTTAGGCAAGGATACGATTACCGTATCCGATCGTGGTATCGGCCTGACGGCAGAAGAAATAGATAAATACATCAATCAGATTGCATTCTCGGGAGCCAACGACTTCCTGGAGAAATATAAGAATGATGCCAATGCCATTATCGGTCATTTCGGACTTGGCTTTTACTCGGCTTTTATGGTTGCCAAGAAGGTCGAAATCATCACCAAATCCTATCAGGATGGTGCTAAAGCCGTGAAATGGACTTGCGACGGTAGTCCGGAGTTTACCATCGAAGATACGGACAAGGCAGAACGCGGCACGGATATCGTTCTTTATATAGACGACGATTGCAAGGAATTCCTTGAAGAAGCGCGCATCTCTTCTCTTTTGAAGAAGTATTGCAGCTTCCTTCCTATTCCCGTTGCATTCGGCAAGAAAAAAGAGTGGAAAGACGGCAAGCAGGTTGAAACATCCGAAGATAACATCATCAACAACGCTAATCCGTTGTGGACGCTGAAGCCCAGCGAATTAAAAGACGAGGATTACAAGAAGTTCTATCGCGACCTCTATCCGATGTCCGATGAACCCTTGTTCTGGATACATCTGAATGTGGATTATCCGTTCCATCTTACTGGTATTCTGTACTTCCCGAAGGTAAAGAGCAATATAGAATTGAACAAGAACAAAATCCAGCTTTATTGCAATCAGGTCTATGTAACGGACTCTGTAGAGGGTATTGTTCCGGACTTTCTGACATTGCTGCACGGTGTACTCGATTCGCCGGATATTCCGCTGAACGTATCCCGTTCCTATTTGCAGAGTGACTCCAATGTGAAGAAAATCTCTACATATATTACGAAAAAAGTATCCGACCGCTTGCAATCCATATTCAAGAACGACCGTAAGCAATTTGAAGAGAAGTGGAACGATTTGAAAATCTTCATCAACTACGGAATGCTCACACAAGAGGATTTCTATGATAGAGCAAAGGATTTCGCCCTTCTTTCCGATACGGACGACAAGTATTATACCTTCGAAGAGTATAAGACCTTGATAAAGGATAGCCAGACGGATAAGGATGGCAATCTGATTTATCTGTATGCCAACAACAAAGATGAGCAATACAGCTATATCGAGGCTGCCAAGAATAAGGGATATAATGTGCTGTTGATGGGCGGCCAGCTTGATGTTGCCATGGTAAGCATGCTGGAGCAAAAGTTCGAGAAAGTGCGTTTCACCCGTGTAGACAGTGATGTTGTTGACAATCTGATAGTGAAGGAAGACAAGGCGAAAGATGTCTTGGAAGCCGATAAACAGGAGGTTCTCTCTGTTATCTTCAAGAGCCAGTTGCCGCAGATAGAAAAGACAGAGTTCAATGTAATGGCTCAAGCCTTGGGTGAAAATGCTTCACCGGTCATGATTACTCAAAGCGAGTACATGCGTCGTATGAAAGAAATGGCTAATATCCAGGCAGGAATGAGTTTCTATGGCGAAATGCCGGACATGTTCAACCTGGTATTGAATGCCGACCATAAGCTGGTAAAAGAGATTCTGGCTGATGAAGACAAGGAATGTACAGCTGCCGTTGCTCCGATTCAAAAAGAAATGGACGATGTAAATACTCGTCGTAATGAATTGAAAAAGAAGCAGGAGGGCAAGAAAGATGAGGACATCCCTACAGCCGAAAAGAATGAGGTAAATGATTTGGATAAGAAGTGGGAAGATTTGAAAAACCGGAAAAATGGATTGTTTGCCGACTATGCCGCTCAGAATAAGGTTGTCCGTCAACTTATTGATTTGGCATTGCTCCAAAATGGCATGTTGAAAGGTGAAGCTTTGAATAATTTTGTAAAGAGAAGCATCGATTTGATTAAATAAGCCCCTTTAGATTTCTATTATAACAGGGCATTGCAGCTAATATGAGTTGTAATGCCCTTTTTTTGTCTGTTTTTTCGTAATAGGTCTGTTTTTTTTCGTTGGATACGAGGTTTTTGGAAACAATTGTCTATATTTGAGCATTGAATAAATTAGTATATTTCACTCGAAACCGTATTCATGAAAAGATTTTTTTTGTTTTTGTCAGCCTGTTTATTGCTTCTGCCGTTTGTGCAAGCTCAGAAAGTAGGACTTGTTTTGAGTGGCGGAGGTGCGAAAGGCATGACCCATATCGGTATCATTCGCGCTTTGGAGGAAAACAATATTCCTATCGACTACATTACAGGTACTTCTATGGGAGCTATCATAGGTTCACTCTATGCTATGGGGTATTCTCCCGATGATATGGAGGCTTTATTGCGTTCCGAAGACTTCAAACGCTGGTATTCAGGACAGGTAGAACCCGAATACGGATATTATTTCAAACAGAACCGGCCGACCCCGGAGTTTTTCAATATCCGTTTCTCCTTTAAGGACTCGCTGCATATCAAGCCTCAGATACTTCCTACAAGCATGGTAAATCCCATTCAGATGAATCTGGTCTTTGTGGAGCTATTTGCACGGGCTACGGCTGCATGCAGCGGCGATTTTAACCGCTTGTTTGTGCCTTTCCGGTGTATTGCCTCCGATGTATATAACAAGAAACCGTTGATTATGCGTAGAGGAGATTTGGGAGATGCGGTACGCGCTTCCATGAGTTTTCCGTTTGTTTTCAAACCGATAGAGATTGATAGCGTTTTAGCTTATGACGGTGGAATTTATAATAATTTCCCCACAGATATTATGCGTGAGGACTTTAAACCGGAAGTCATCATAGGTAGCGTGGTAGCCGCCAACCCCGGTAAGCCGAAAGAGAATGATTTGATGAGCCAGCTTGAAAATATGATTATGCAGAAGACGGATTATACTCTTCCGGATTCTTTAGGCATTATTATGACATTCAAGTATGATGATGTAAGCCTTTTGGACTTTAACCGTTTGCAGGAGTTGCACGATATCGGCTATAACCGGACTATCAGTTTAATGGATTCTATAAAAGGCCGTATTCATCGGAGGGTAAGTGCGGAAAATGTTCGTTTAAGGCGGTTGGTCTACCGCAGTAATTTGCCTCAATTCCGCTTTAGGGACATCTATATAGAGGGCGCCAATCCACAACAGCAGGCGTATATCAAAAAAGAATTTCATGACGAAGACCATGAGGTGTTTACATATGAAGATTTGAAACGTGGATATTTCCGTTTGCTGTCTGATAATATGATATCGGAGATTATACCTCATGCTGTATATGATTCTGAAAATGACTTGTATTCGCTGCATCTGAAAGTGAAAATGGAAGATAATTTTTCTGTAAGGATGGGTGGAAGTGTATCGACAACCAGCTCTAATCAGATTTATTTGGGGTTGGGTTATCAGGACTTGAATTATTATTCCAAAGAAATAACCCTTGACGGCCAGATTGGCAAGGTATATAATAATGCGCAGCTTATGGCCAAGATAGACCTTCCTACCCGTATTCCAACCTCCTACCGCCTTATTGCTTCTTTAAGTACGTTCGATTATTATAAAAAGGACAAACTCTTTTCTAAGAATGATAAGCCCTCTTTTAACTCTAAAGATGAACGTTTTGTCAAGCTGATGGTAGCCTTGCCTTTTTTGGCCAATAAACGGGCGGAAATAAGCATCGGATATGGGAAACTTCAAGACAATTACTTTCAGTCCAGCGTGATTAATTTTGACAAGGACCGTTCGGATAGGAGTACCTACAACCTTTTGGGAGGGGCTATCGGCTTTTATGGGAGTACGCTGAATGCACGACAGTATGCCACTAAAGGGTATTTTGAAAAACTGGTGGCACAGGTCTTTAGCGGAAAGGAGAAATTTATACCGGGAAATCCGACGGAAACGAGTGTTACGACTAAAGAAAGGCAATCTTGGCTGCAAATTTCTTATATGAAATATGCCTATCATACTATGAGTCCCAAATTTACTTTGGGATGGATGGCAGAGATGTTGTATTCATCGAAGAACTTTTCGGAGAATTATACGGCAACCATGTTGCAGGCGGCAGATTTTTCTCCTACTCCTCATAGTAAGCTGATGTATAATGAAGCATTCCGGGCCAACCAATTCTTGGCAGCGGGTATCAAGCCTATTTTTGTTTTCAATGATATGTTCCAATTCCGTTCTGAATTTTATGGTTTCGTACCGATATTTCCTATTAAAAAGAATGCATTGAACAAAGCTTATTATGGAAAAGCGTTTTCGCGCTTTGAATATATAGGAGAAATTTCTGTAATATGCCAATTGCCCTTTGGAGCAATATCTGCATATGTAAATCATTATAGCTCACCAAAAAAGGAGTGGAATGTGGGGTTGACACTCGGCTGGCAGCTGTTTAATTATCGGTTTATCGAGTAATTTTTTTCAAAAAAAGTTTTCGTATCTCTTGCTAATTCAAAAAAAGTACGTATCTTTGCACCCGTAAAACAAACAAGGCCGCGTAGCTCAACTGAATAGAGTAGCTGACTACGGATCAGCCGGTTACAGGTTTGAATCCTGTCGCGGTCACA
>ENA-ORCP01000878-ORCP01000878.1-human-gut-metagenome-genome-assembly--contig:-NODE-878-length-26924-cov-11.985361_pt1 | contig 26924 bp, 27 predicted proteins | sample MGYA00242990_ERZ507991 | MGnify/ENA primary metagenome ERZ507991 (study PRJEB26167, sample SAMN06115496) | human gut metagenome | host: Homo sapiens | place: China:Henan | collected 2015-05-07... | reverse complement strand
GATAAGGATGACCGCTTATCAGCAGGCTGGACAATGGAACAATATGAACATCAATACAGACAGGCATTTGCAGAAGCAGCAAAAGCCGCTGATCCTACATGGAAAGCGGGTAAACCAATACCGGCTGGTGCATTGGATGGTATTACAAGAGAGTCTGTTGAGAGTGGCAAGAAGTCAGTAGATATAAAAATATAGGATGTTTTTATGCGGTATATATTTCATTTATGCAATGTTGGACTTTATGTGCGTAATATGGTTGTTTGATGAGATGGGACTGGGAGAGCAAGTTATTTTATCCTATAAAGGAAATAGAGGAATTGAGCAAATTGTTAACCATGAAAAATGTTTAGTCATATAGAAAAAATTTTGATCTGATTGGAGGAACAGAAATATGTATATTGGTTCTGGTCTGAATACCGTATCTTCATTGTACGGTCAACAAAAAGGTAATCAAATGAAAACTCCTGCATCTGGGGAAAAGACATTTTATATGGCAGAAACACCGAAGGTATATCAGATATTTACAACAGATAATATGTTGTGGACAGGAGGTAATGGTACAGGTCTTTCTTATTGTCTTAAATATGCGGATGATTCGACGGATGAAAATCCTGTGGTGTTAGCGAAAGGTGTGGATGAAAACGGGAAAGAGTTTGAGCAAAGAATTTATATCAATGATGTTAATCCATCAAATGCTACAGTAGTCGAAATGCGTGCATTGGAGGCACATTACAAAGTGGAGAAGCAGGGAGGTTTCACGTCTCTGCCGCTTGAAGCTGGTAATATGGGGCTTAACGACAGAAGAGATTTTATCTCAATGTTCAAAAAAAGCATAGAAGATTTAAACAAATTGGGAAGGTTTGACTTATCGTTGCTTTGGACGAAAAGTATGGATACATATCTTAATTTGCCAAATGCAAATAGTAAGTATAAATAGTGCTTAGTCATTTGAACATAGGAAAAAAAGAGAACTTGGATTACATATCATATTGAGGCTGAGAGAAAGCCAACAGGTGACACAGTCGGAAGAACTCCGGATAATGAAGAAAAAATGTGGAAAATAAAATGAAAAAAGTTTATCGATAGGGTTTCAGTATGATTCACATGATACAGATTATAAGGTAGGTGGTATAGTATGGTTACTGTAAATAATTCTGACTATTATAATAACATTCCAGCTGGCAGGGATTTAAACAACCTGCCCAATAATTCCAACACTGGTACAACTGTAGGTTATCAATATGATGGACTTACCGAGGAAGATCGTTTCGTACAAAAAGTTTTGCAGGAGCATTATGATAAAGTGTACAAAGAAAATTTGTCTCATTCTGATCCGATGACATATATCGAATCAAAATATTGTGATGTGACCTCACCTAATTTTTGCTCATATATGACAGAAGATCAGCGTTCCATAGCTTACCGCAATGAGAAAAGAATGTTACAAACAGGAGGAAAATATTCGGCTGGATTTGCCCGGTATGATTATGCATTAAGAAATTACAAGGATGTATATACAGGAGGTTCAAGAAGTGTTGGTTATGTACGCAATACTGACAGGGAAAAACAGTATGCCAGAAGTGTTGTAAATCAGCAAATTTCAAATCTACTTTCAAAGAATGGGATATCAATATCAAAACAGGCAGATTTGGTATTTTCTATTGATCCATATACATATCAATTAACAGTGTCGGGAAATGCAGATAGAGACATATTATCGCAGATAGAAAAATTACTGAATGAAGGGGATAATGCGAAAAATATATGGACACATGCGTGGATTTGTATGCATGATGCAGACAATGAAATTGTTAATTCGCAGGCAAATATGACAAAGGCAAACCAATATTCTTTATGGCATGAAGTCTATGAGACAACAGGGTATGATGCACGCAATGCGACATATAGAAATGGTACTTTTATTGCAGAGGATGGCACAGATTTACTTGTCTTGTTTAAGGAAAAGGCTAAAAATGGCGCAGGGTATGAACTTTATTCTAATAGATGGTTGGAATATGCTAAGAATGGCTGGAAAAAAGAAAATGATTTAGTATTGAAAATAGGATTTGACAGCAGTGGATTGTATGATATAGGGCAGGAAATAGGATATGGAGCAACGCAGAATATGTGGATGAAAGGTATTAGTCAAAGTATATTTGAAGCTAGCGTGTGATCAATATGCTTTGGAACCGGAAGCTGAACTAAAATACCGTTTACAGTTTCATCTTTGTTCAGTTTTTCAATCAGCTCGATCAATGCATCTTCGGTTGTCTCCTCCGGGAGTTCATAGGATAAGGACCGGATACCAATATACTCGCAAGCCTTCTTTTTGTTTCTTACATAGACAGAGGATGCCGGGTCATTTCCGACCTGGATCACTGCAAGTGCAACCTCCGTTCCTGTATCTTTTAATGCTGTCACTTTCTCTTTCAATTCATCTTTGATGTCCTGTGAAATTTTCTTTCCGTCAATAATCTGTGCCATAATTCCTCTCACTCTGTTCTTTCTACTGCATTTCTTTTTTAGAATAAACCGGTGATCACACCTTCGTCATTTACATCAATTCCATATGCAGCAGGTTTTTTTGGCAGACCAGGCATTGTCATGATCGCACCTGTTACAGCAACCACAAAGCCTGCTCCTGCTGATACATATACTTCTCTTACGTTAATGGTAAATCCCTCCGGACGGCCAAGTTTTGTCTGGTCATCGGAAAGAGAATACTGTGTTTTTGCCATGCAGACAGGGAAATTGGAAAGCCCCATATCTGTAATTCTCTTTAATTCTTTCTTTGCTGCCGGTGCGTAAGTCACGCCGTCTGCACCGTAAATCTCTTTTGCGATAGTCCCAATCTTTTCTTCCAGAGAAAGATCATTCTCATATAATACCTTGAAATAGCTTTCTTTTTTCTCTAAGGTCTCAAGCACTTTGTTTGCAAGTGCAATACCACCTTCGCCACCTTTTTCCCAGACTTCGGAAAGTGCGAACTCGCAGTCTCTCTCATGGCAGAACTGCTCTACATAGTCTGTCTCTGCCTTGGTATCTGTCACAAAGGAGTTTAAAGTAACAACCACCGGTACTCCGTATTTCTGAAGATTTTCGATATGTTTCTCCAGATTTACAATGCCCTTTTTCAAAGCTTCCAAGTTTTCCTCTGCAAGATCAGCTTTCGCAACTCCTCCATTATATTTCAAAGCGCGGATTGTTGCAACTAAAACCACTGCATCCGGTTTCAGATCTGCCTTTCTGCACTTGATATCAAAGAACTTCTCTGCGCCGAGGTCTGCACCAAATCCTGCCTCTGTGATCACATAATCTGCAAGTTTTAATGCTGTCTTTGTAGCACGGACAGAGTTGCATCCATGTGCAATGTTGGCAAACGGACCACCATGTACAATTGCCGGTGTGTGCTCTAAGGTCTGGATGAGGTTTGGTTTCAACGCTATTCTGGAATATATATCTCCCAAAGGGGTGGAAACCAATGGAGCCAACCAGTTTGAAATCAAAGCTGCGATTACCATTCCGGATTCTGTTCAAATTCGTTCCGGATATTCGGCTAATGCGGAAATCGTGTTACAAAGAGCCAATCAGGTATTGGCAGTGCCCGAAAGTACTGTTGAATTTAGTGGTGACTCTACATTTGTGTACATCATGACAGATTCAGTGCCCGAACAAAAGTTCCAGCGTACACAGGTGACTGCCGGTATGAGTGATGGAATCAAGATAGAAATCAAGAAAGGGGTAACCGTTCAGGACAAAATACGTGGTGCAGAGAAAAAAGATAAATAATTGAATCCTATGAAAATAATTCGTAAAACCATATCAGCCCTTCTGCTTGCCGGAGTCGGAATCACCTCCATCGAGGCACAGAACAACCTTTCGCAAGCGTGGACGCTGCGGCAATGTATCGACTATGCCATTGAGCATAATATAGAAATCCGTCAATCGGCCAACAATGTCGAAGCAGGCAAAGTGAGTGTAAACACCACTAAATGGGCACGTCTTCCGAATTTGAGCGGTAGTGCCAGCCAAAACTGGAGTTGGGGCCGTACCGCTTCTCCGATAGACAACTCGTATAGTGACATTAACAGTGCCAATACCAGTTTCAGCTTGGGAACAAACGTACCTATATTTACCGGTTTGCAATTGTCCAACCAATATTCACTTGCCAAACTGGATTTAAAAGCTGCCATAGAAGATTTGAATAAAGCCAGAGAAGATATTGCAATCAATGTCACTTCGGCTTATTTACAGGTTTTATTCAATCAAGAATTAAGTAAAATTGCTCATAATCAGATCGATTTAAGCAAAGACCAGTTAAAACGTATTCAAGGTCTTCAGGGAGTGGGTAAGGCATCCTCTTCTGAAGTGGCCGAAGCACAAGCCCGTGTCGCACAGGATGAAATGACTGCTGTACAATCAGACAATACGTACAAACTATCCTTACTGGATCTCACCCAACTCTTGGAATTACCCACGCCTGAAGGATTTGTACTCGAAAGTCCTAAGGAAGAATTAGAGTTCGAATCTCTCACTCCGCCGGATGACATATATACACAGGCACTTACTTACAAACCAAGCATTAAGGCTGCGGAATATCGTTTGCAAGGTAGTCTTAATAGTATTCGTATTGCCCAAAGTGCGTTTTATCCACAACTCTCTTTCAGTGCCGGTCTGGGAAGTAATTATTATACGGTTAGCGGAAGATCAGAGAGCAGCTTCGGCAGTCAGATGAAAAACAACCTGAATAAATATATAGGATTTAATTTGAGTGTTCCAATCTTCAACCGTTTTGCCACAAGAAACCGGATACGCACCGCTCGTTTGCAACAAATAGACTTATCCTTGAAGTTGGATAACAGTAAAAAAGTACTCTACAAAGAAATTCAGCAAGCCTGGTACAACGCTCTGGCAGCAGAAAGTAAATACAACTCCAGTGAAGTGGCAGTAAAAGCCAACGAAGAGTCTTTCCGCCTGATGAGTGAGAAATTCAATAACGGCAAAGCTACCTTTGTGGAATACAATGAAGCCAAACTTAATCTGACGAAAGCTCTTTCGGATAAGTTGCAGGCAAAATATGACTACCTGTTCCGGACTAAAATTCTGGATTTCTACAAAGGACAGGTCATTGAATAAAAAAGAAATAAAATTGAGTTTAGTATAGTAGTTCCTTAAAACATATCCGTTGGTTCATTCGTTATTATAGAAAGAACTAACGGATATGAAGTATTTTATCGTCCTAGTGATTATAATGATTAGTAATACATTTTTAGGAGTTGCTAAACCAATGAAGAATCAAGCAGAAATCTATTTTGCGGGAGGATGTTTCTGGGGAACAGAACATTTCCTGAAACAAATTCGAGGAGTAGAAAGTACTCAGGTAGGATATGCCAACAGTAATGTTGCCAATCCGAGTTATGAACAGGTCTGTTCCGGAAAAACCAATGCTGCCGAAACAGTAAAGGTGGTTTATGATCCGAAAACGGTAGATTTGAATTTACTGCTCGATCTATATTTCAAGACAATAGATCCTACCAGCCTCAACCGGCAAGGTAATGACCGGGGAACACAGTATAGAACCGGAATTTATTATGTAGATAAAGAAGATCTCCCTGTCATCAAGCAGGCAATTCAATTATTATCCGCACAATATAAAACTCCTATTGTCCTAGAAGTAAAGCCATTGACTAATTTCTATCCGGCAGAGACTTACCACCAGGACTATCTGGATAAAAATCCGGGTGGATACTGCCATATCAATCCTGCTTTATTCGAAATGGCACGCAAAGCGAATGCGCCGAAAGCTAAAGTGTATCAAAAAGCGGATGATGCAACCCTTCGTAAGAAACTCTCGGCGGAACAATATGCCGTAACCCAAAAGAATGCCACCGAACCAGCTTTCCACAATGAATACTGGAATGAGCATCGTCCCGGCATTTATGTAGATATTACTACCGGAGAACCTCTGTTTGTTTCTACTGACAAGTTCGATTCAGGTTGCGGGTGGCCAAGCTTTTCCCAACCAATTCAAAAAGATCTGATCGCAGAAAAGAAAGATACTTCACACGGCATGATACGTACGGAAGTACGCAGTAAAACCGGAGATGCTCATTTGGGACACGTATTCACAGATGGGCCGAAAGAGAAAGGTGGATTACGTTATTGCATCAATAGCGCTTCACTTCGTTTTATCCCGAAAGATAAAATGAAAGAGGAAGGTTATGGAGAATATCTACCACTCGTTAAATAAATATTGAAGAGTTACAAAAGCTAATCATAACTGTTCATCAGATAAACAGAACGGTGGATTATCCCATAAGGAAATCCACCGTTTTTAATGTAGTTAAATTAAAAGAGAGAGAAGGAGTTTCACAACTCCGATTTATTTTTATCTGCTGGCAGTCAGCAGAGTTGCTTCATTAGTTGCCGGAACAGACACATTCATAGCCCAGCTGGAACCGGATTCTTCAATCCATTTATCATTCCATTTGTAGTTCATATAAGCAACCGGCATATTAGCGTCATTCAGTTCATAAACACTCTTTTCAACAGATGCGTCGTAAGCTCTGTGAGAGTCATTCCAACGTGCGTATACCAAAGTGATTTCATTAGATGAATAAGTATAATCAATCTTGAAGTACGGTATCCATTTTTCAATAGAAGCATCCCATTTGAAAGCTTCTTTGGAGGATATTCTCTTCTGATCGTCATAAGTAAAATCATATTTCATGTGGCGATAGAGAGAACCATCGAGTCTGTAAATCACTTTCGATACTACAAGATCATCTACTCTTTCTTCATTAGTAATGAAGTTATTACCCTGTGCCTTCACTGTTGTATTAGCGATTCCTGCAAATACCATAGCAACTAAAACGATCATTCTGAATAATACTGTAGTCTTCATAATTGTATATTTTTTATTTGTTCAACATTCTGTTTTTATTCTTCTGTTTATTAGACGGATCAAGCGTCTCAAACGGTTGCAACCTTCTGAAGTTTTTTTCATTTTTCTTCGTTGTCCGCTTGCGACTATAGAGATGCAACGAGCGTGCCAAAACGATAACTAACTAATAATCAAGGAAATCATAAAACAGAACGGTGTACGAAAACGAACAGTTGTACGCTCAAAAGCGAACAACCCATTAAGAAACGAACAAATAAGGAAATAATTTACTGACTAATAATGCTATTAAAAGAATGCTCAAAAGGTTCGTCATACAGTGATTTATATTCCCTGCAGAAATGTTCATAAGTAGTCTTAGCCATATATTGCTTACGCATAGATACATAAGTGGCACATTTGAGTCTAAGAGCCGCTTCATTCACGGAATCGAACCGGAAGATAATATCGGATATTAATAATTTGGTATCATAAGCTTCATGCTCATCTAATAAAGTGGCATACTTTAATAAAGATTCAATCAGGCTGTCTGCTATCCGGCTTTTAAAAGTATCGAGCCACAGATAGTCACACTCATTCAGCAAGCCGCCTTTAGCTGTTAGTGCTGCTATGATTTTAATTCGTTCGGTTGTCAGGCTATCGGGACGAATCCGTTCCGGAAGACATTCATAGTAATCCACAAAAGCTGTTTTATCAAATTGCACCCGCCAGTTACCCGAAATCTTGGAGATAGTGCAACCACCAACAGATTCTACCAACACACGCAACTTAGAAAGATTTACTGCCCGGTTATTTTTGGCACTTACATCATCTTTATCAAACCACAACATAGTCGTGAGTTCTTCCGACGATATTCCATTCTCCGCCGACCGCAAAATCAACAAAACAAACAGCTCACGCAGAAGTGGAGAAAAACGTTGCGAGACTTCCTCACCATTACGGTCAAAAACCTGCAATCCGCCAAACAGGTAAACGGCATTATACCGGGGTAACTTAACCCTTTCTCCTTCATCGCCAAATGAGGTGAGTATCTCAATCCGGTTGCTTGCCTTCAATCTCTTCTGACGCCTACGCCGCCAATGCATTCCCAGGAACACAATCATATCCACCACAATAATCAATAAAATCCAGTACCAGGCGGACAGATGTTGCTCCTCCTTTCCAATCGACAACAATTCAGCATGCCCCTCCACCAACTTCAAATGGGAACGTTTATCACCCAGAATATGAAATCGATACCCCCGGTCCGAGCGAATGCCATGCGACGAAAATGCATAAGAATGTTCATTTGCGGATATATAAACCGAATCTGCCGGGAAACGAACCGAAAAGCCTACTGACATGGTATCAGTCCGGATTGAATCTTTTGGAGAGCCTATCCGCACTTTCTCAACCTCTGAATTACACACCCACAGAAGTTCAGTACCTGCCTGCGGAGAACGGGAAAGAATCAGATTATATAATTCTTTATCTGTACTTTCAATGCGCATCAGCGACTCAAACACCACTTTATCCTGCTCGGGAAGCACAATCTGCAATGTGATAATGCTCCCTTTATCCAGATAATTAAACTGTTTCGTATCAAGTATCTGATCTGCCTTCACTCTCTTAATCTCTTCTGCGGGACGTACAGCACGTACGGATACAGTAAAAGAGAGGCAGAATATCAATAGCATAATCTTTTGCCCTAAAGAATACAATCCTTGTATGTACGATGCCGATAGAAACATTTTAAATACCTGTCTGATAAATAGGTCAACAAAAATAAGCTATTTAACCGATGGCTCAAAATTTTAGTCTTACTTAATAGAGTATTTTTGCTCCGGCTGCCGCCATCTTAGCATACTCATGTGCAACACCTGCCACCTCATACTTGTCCCAGTTCAATGAACAACCGTCTTTGGTACTGATACGCTTCGCCTCTGAAAAATAATACTTACCACGCTGATACCTGTTTGCCCCTTGTGCTTCGGCACCTGCTGAAGTGTTCAATCCGTTACGATCCGTATCTGCCGTGCCCAAATGAACAATCAATTTACGGGCAAACAACGATGCCACCCGGGAAGTAGTTGCGACATCCGTATTTTTCAAGCCATAAGGATAAGCAACATCCACATCGGGCAATGTATACCAACCCGCATTGGCACTTACCGCCCTATCAACACGGGTATCAGGCATAAACGTCACATACCGGTGCACGAACTGCGCTCCGGCAGAATGTCCCCACACATCATATTTATTCCGCGAAGAACCGGTATCTTTCCGGACAGTATCAAAAACGGACTCAATAAGTGAGAATGTCCATTCTGAACGATCAAGCAACGTATTTCCCTGAAACATACCTCCTTCGATATACTGTGCAGTAGAGTAAGTCTCCGTAGGAAACTCAAACACAAATACCATTACCTCCCTGTTGGATGCTTCTGCGCGCCATGCATTCAAATAATCATCGGCATTTCTTTCTAATCCGGGAAATACAAACAACACCGGCATTTTTTTCATATCCCCGTTGACAGGGATATGAAAATGTATGCGGACAGGCCGGTCGGCCAAAGGCGCATATCCGGAATATGTCACGATACCGTCTCCCGGAAGAAACCCGGAGGTTTCTCCCAAAGATTCCGATTCGTCGTCTTTAAAACAACTCGTCATCAATATGGCAATGATTAAAATCAATAAGTTTGCTACACGCATCATTATCAAAAGAGAATATGAAGATTCAACTTAACCTGAAATTCCTTAGATCCTGCCCCCACTAACTGATTGTATGAGGTATATGAACCTGCCAGCTGTAGCTTGAACGTATTATTATTGAAATATTTCGATGCTCCGAAAGTGATGTTATCCGCCTCGCGCAAAACACTCTGTTCAGTCTCCTTCCACTCGGGTTTCACTTTACTGTAAGCAATATCAAGTGCCCATAATTTACGGAAAAGATACCCAGCCTGCACATTGAATCCATTTCCCAAAGCCAGATAATTAGCTATCTGATGCGGTTTCAATTTTGCACCTTCATCCTTTTCTACATAAAGCCCGTTCAAACCGTTCGCTGTTGCATTGACATACTCTGCCAACAAGGAGAAACCATTCCACTTGAAGAGTAAATCGGCAGACAACTTACGATAGTCGGGATAATCCGCAGCACCTTCTTTATCATACATCTGAAAATCATTATGTCCCTCACCTACCATATTACTGGCACCGACATTATAACTATAGGCCGCACCGATAGCCAATTTGGGAGATTTCTCACGAATAAAATCATTAAAGACCATTTCATTACCGCTCGTAAAGAAGCCCAACGGATAAACAGTGACACGTCCGCCATATTTCAACCCACCCAAATCAGGGTCAGTGCTTGATGAACCAAATGAATTGCGTCCGTCACCGGAAGTAACAGCAGCGCCCAAATCGAATCCGAGTTTGCCAAGTGACAAGCGGCTTTCAACAAATAATCCCAACTCACGGCCTGTACGGGAGAAAGTACGATCCATCAATGAATGTTCACCAAAAGCAAGTCCCTGATCGAGCATCATCATCTGCCGGGTATTGGTAAAAGTCTGTTTCTGTCCGGCACTGATTTTCAACTGTTTCCAGGGAGCATACGAAACCCATGCATCCAACAAAGGGTAGGAATCTGCAAAATCTGCCTGTAAAAAGAATCCCAGTTTCTCATTCAGGAACGAACTTTCCAGACTTAAATAAGCATGTTCAATATCAAATCCATATTCCGACTCTGCGTTCTTTATGTCCGTATAATAACCTGATCCCTGGAGATAACCGCCAAAACGCAGTTTCTGACCGGGTGTTCTCAAGTTCAAGTCAAGCAAACCATCTTTCAGTTGCGGAAATGCCTCGTTTCCAATTGTCTGAGCATACATACCTGTAGCCAAAATCAAGGAGAAAACTCCTATTATTATCTTTTTCATATCTTGTATTCTATTTATCGTCATTAATTAATCTATTTCATTTTACGATAGACGCCCAGCGTATTGTTTACTGCAGCATCAATCACGCGGTAGTTGACGAAACCATTGGCTGATTCCGGTTCCAGCAATACTGTCACAAGGGTGGCCAAAGGTTGGGACATGGGAATACGATAGCTGCCGGCCGGAAGAGTAATCGTACGGTTACTGGTATTTGTTACCACATTCAACGGTAAAATACCGGCTACCAAATCATGGCTTTCTACTGCTTTTGTAACAGTGTAACACTCCAGTTCAACCGTTTCAGGAGATTCCAGCCGTTCCAGTTCAACCCCATAATGCTGCAATATTTCCACAGCACGATTTTGGTTGGCGTCCAGATAATAGGCAACAGGGCGTTCGCGGGTCAGTACAACTTCCGATTCGGGAGCGATACGGGCCTCAACAGGCACAGTTATCTCTTTACAGGCTAGCATATCGATAAAATTCAACGGATAGTCGGAAGCGGGTTTCGAACGGAAAGTCACGGCAATATCACCATTATAATGAGCAGATTCATCTACAGCTTTTCGTATTTGATCTTCATGCTCAAAAGTAGTACGGGCAAATGACTCTGCCAATTTATAAACAGTATATACCCTACGTTTATAAGAAGTGCGTCCCAAGCCGACACCACGTACTTCCATCAACATTGAAATAGCTCCACGCAATGCCATGATATTAGTGGAAGAGCGGGGAGAGGAACCGCCGATATTGAATATAATTTCTCCACGATTACTTTTAGTAGTAAAATAGGTATGATGTGTCAGTCCTTCCGCATCAGCCATACGACTAGCTTCAGGCACATAAAAATCGTCTACAACAGCACGTAATGCGGGAGATACATTCGGGTTGCTACTCCACAAAAACATAAAGTCGTTAGGATTGGTAACCAGAAGCCCGTCGGTCACTTCTTCGTAAGAGGCACGAAGCGGTTTGTATTCATGGAAATCGATAAACAAATGAGGTTTGACTGTCAGAGCAACCCGTTGTAAAGTGCGTGCTTCCGGGGTTGACAAAAGAGTCTGGTCACGGTTCAGGTCTATACCATTGGCAGTGAGCCGTTCTCCCTGTTCGCTTCCGTCAATATTTACCGAAGGCAGGATATAGAAATCCATCTTATCAAGCAGGGCAGACAGTTGAGGATCACAGGTCAGTTGCTTCATAAAATATAGAAGTCCTTCCGTACCAGCCGGTTCATTTCCATGTACACATCCTGTATAGAGGACACGTAACTTATCACTTCCTCCTTTGCTCACCTTTATCATAGGTATTTCACGTCCACGCTGAGTACGACCTACAATTTGAAGTTTCACCCATTCCGGATGAGCGGTAGCCAAATCATGCAAGAACGTCATCAACTCACGATAAGTGGTGAAACCATGCTTCTTGGCAAATGCCGGTGTATCCATGTCGACCTGTGGATCGGGGAAGAACTTCGCCGTCACCTTTCCGGTCTGTTGAGCATAGAATGGAAGACCGGATAATAAAAGACAGAGTATTAATAATATTCGTTTCATAGCTTCATCAGAATTTAAATTGGAACAATAGGTTTCCTATCCACTCATTACCATTATAGGTGTATGTACTGTCGGGAGTACGGTTTTCACCATTGCTACGGGCCAGTCCGACAGTTAATTGTATTTTGGCAGCATAATTACGTGTCAGATATTTGGAGACACTAAAATCATAAAAGTTATGTCTGTTGAAATACAGATTATTATTCATATATGAATATTCGTCCGGCTTAAGGTATGTATAACGCAAGTCAAAACTCCAAAGACTGCGAAGCATATATCCTGCCTGAATATTAAACCCTTGCCCCAACATCATTCTATTTTTGATATAAGCTTCTACATTCTGCTCTCCGTTCACGTCAAAGGTAGTAGCGGTGGTGCCATCGTTTCTTACCCGTTTCGTAATAGAAGAAGGAACATATCCCCAGGTCTTCGCATATTCTCCCAACATGGAAAATCCGCGATACTTAAAGGCAAAGTCTGCCACTAATTTAGCATAATCGGGAAGATCTATTTCATCACGGTCATTCATATAAAGAATATCCCCGTTACTACGGCCGCCACGACGGTCGGATGTGCCGTCCGCATAGCTATAAGCAACACCCACACTTAACTTCGGAGTCAGTTCGTAAGCCATATCCCCTTCTCTGCTGCCTCCCATCGAACGGAAAGCTCCAAAAGGAAGATAATTCAGTCGGCCGCCATACTTTAATCCACCATAACGTTTTCCTTCCGAAATCGGACCGGAACCGTCAGTGATGGCAATAGCAGGACGTAGAAGACCTTTGCTGCCTACCCGGAAAGAACTTTCGGCAAAGACTCCCAGTTCACGAATCGTGCTAAATGCAGAAGTGATCTTACTACGTTCGCCAAACTGTAAAGTGTGGGAACTCATCTGTAATTCGTAGTTATCCGTAGGAGTGGAACGCTGCCCAAACGAAACGACCAGTTTAGAACCCCAAGGGCGATAGGCTGCATAAGCATCCATCAATAAGGAACCGGAATCATCGTCTGTCTCACTACCTTTCACCAAGTCGAGTCCCAAGCGGAAACGCAATTTATCATGATAGACACTTCCATCAAAACGCACACGGGCACGTCGCACACGGAAGCGGTTGTACATCTGATCCACATCTTCAAAGCGACGGCTTTCTACCGAGGTTTGTACCATTCCGCTAATAACCAGCTTATTGCCGCCCTGTGTTGTGAGTCTTAAGCCATCCCCCATTTTATAGCGATGGAGAACTACCTTGTTGTCGATATCTGATAAACTTTCATCGCTGGCTTCCACTATTTCGGCGTCATCACTACCTTCGTCTGTCTGCGCCATTACCGGAAGGAACAAGAATAGCCCTATCAGGAATAATAGATATTTTTTCATATCCATGTTGTTTTAGTATTACATTTCAAAATTTCCCTTACGTATCACGATGCCTTCATGCATCATTTCCGCACCACGGGCGTAGACACCCTGCAATTTCCATTTATCATCAAATAGCGTTATATCCGCATCCCATCCTTCCCGGAGTTCTCCTTTTCCTTTCAGTTTCATTGTACGGGCAGGATTCGTTGTTATCAGGCGGAAAGCATCCGAAGGGGCAATACCTCCATCCACTATCAACCGGATTACCTGTTCCAGATTTCGATGTAAGGGTGCCACAGTATAACTGTCTTCCCCGGTAACCGGGTCTTTACGACGCACACCGGCATTACCATCCGATGAGAAAGTCATACGATCAATAGATACTCCGGCATTCAATCCCTCCAATACACTTTCATAGGGTTCGCAATATTTCGTTCCGCCTGTGGAAATATCGATCATTCCCCCCATACGGGCAAATTCAATTCCTTGCAAGAACAGATCGTGCGTACGTCCCATGTGGGTAGGAGAAATATAGCTGATTAATGAAGGATATTCCCGCGCTATCTCAAGCAACAGATCAATGCCTCCGGATAAAGCTCCCAAATGCACATGCATCACTCCGCCCTTGGCAGAAGTAAAGCCCCCCAGACGTACTTGCTGAATGATACGCATCAGCTCACTTTTGGTAGGATAGGAACTACGGTCATCGCTTATAGCTATCTTACAGCCGATCACTTTATCAATGAAAATCAAATCATTGGCAATACAATCTGTCAATGTAGGAGTGGGAAGTCCATAGTAGCCGGTAAGCATATAAGCTGATATACCGTCCATGCATAGTGCTTTTGTTTTAGCATAAAGTGCCGGTAATTGCTTCACGAAGCCATCGGTTCCCAATAGTCCGACTACCGTAGTCGTTCCACAAGCCAGTAAACGGCTAAGCGGCACTTCAGGAGCCAGAGAGAAATATCCGGTTTGTCCGCCTCCGCCAATGATATGTACGTGTTGGTCGATACAGCCGGGAGCAGCATTCATGCCTGCTCCATCGATCACTTCTACTTCTATTCCACGAATATCGATATGGGGTGCGATACAAGCAATTTTTTCACCACAAATAAGCAGGTCGTTCATCCCCTTGTCTTCAGGAGCATAAAGATGTATATTTTGAATCAGTTTGAACATCATAATCAGTATTACTTGTTAAATAAAAAAGTGAATAACTATCATGGCAATCAGTGTGATTGTCAGCGGAATGATATTGCGTTTGGCCAAATCGGTAGCCGATACACCAGCGATCTCCGAGATAGCAATAATCACACCGGCAATAGGTGACGCCGCCCGTCCCATGCTCGATGCTAATTGCATAGGCAATATCATATCTACGGGTGCCATACCGACTTTGGTAGCGATTGACGGAACCAGCGGGCCAAACGAGAAGAAAGAAGCATTGCCACTTCCCATCAGGATGGCAGCCAGGAAAAGAATCAGGATAATGACAATAGAAACCAAAGTTCCAGAGAATCCCAGGCTGGTGCATCCTTCAACCAACGCATCAATGAAGCCAAGACTAATTAATCCCTTAGAGAAGATTTCTGCTGCAACAATCAGTGTCACCACATTGGTAAATACCTTACCCATCCCTTCCCAGAATGATTTCATAGTCACAAAAACCGCTTTAAAGGAACGAAGCCGTATCAACTCGAACAACATGGAAACTGCCAGAGAGACGAACATTGCCGTAGTGGTATCCAACTCGATCGGAGGATCGAACAAGTGTACATACTTCGAGAATATGATTAACAGGAACAATGGCAACACTGGCAAAATCGCATAAATCAAAGGAATATCTACCTTGAAATCTTTCGTATCCACCATTTCAGGCTGTGTACGTCCAGACTGGCGATCCTTGCGGTCAAAATAACGATTGGTGAGATAGTAAACAATCATTAGCAAAATAGTAAGCGGAATGGCCAGCGGAAGCTGGTGTTCAACAAAGTACAGCATATTATTTTGACCGACAAGTTCCGCCGCCCGGGCAGTATTGGCCGAACCGGGGCCCATATCAAAAATGGTACAAGCAGAAATAACAGATACTGCCGTCAAACGACTCACTCCCAAGCCTACCAAAATAGGAAAGATAGAAGCGACCAGCAACAGTCCAAGTCCCGTTGCGCTCGGTGTGCAAATGAAAAGCATTTGCCCGATAGGAATGACAATGGAAGCAGCGATATAAGGAAATTTCTTGAATATGGCCAGCGGTTGCATAGACACATATACCAATGCATCACTAGCCTTTATCTTTTTCATGTAAGCTACATAACCTCCAATAGTCATAATCATCAAACCGACACGAAGCATATTCGATGAAAAAGTTTCTTTGATAATCCGGAAGAGATCGAAAACTGGCGTCCCCGTTGTTTCAGTCAGACTTAGCGAATGCATACCAAGCAGCATACTAAGTGCCAACATCAGAATTCCGGCTACCATCAATACTCCCTGCGGATTATTCTTTTTCATTAGCCAATAAGCCACCAATACAATTACCTGTAAGGCTATAAATGCACCTATATATATCATCATAGTATCCTTTATTTGAATTATTCAGCTTCTACGCCTTTATTTTTAGTAGTAGTCAAATTATTAAATATTCCTGCCGGAATCTTGAAATTTGCACCAGGATTACCACTTAAGTCGAGTTCTGTTAGCTTAACCAGATTCGTCACATTGATTGCCTCCAGTTTATTATTTTTCAGATTAAGAGTCTCCAGATTGGATGTATATGAAAGATTAATAGACGACAACGTGCCATATCCACTTTTCGTACTACCATTACAGTTCAGAACACGTAATTTGGGGTTACCACTCAAATCCAATGAACTAACTCCTGCTGTGTTCACTTGCAAGACTTCCAAATTGCTAAGTCCAGTAATCGGAAGTGCCTCGGTAAACTTATTTGAGGTAGCTGTAAATTCAACCAATCCTGTAAAGAACTGTAATCCATCTGCAGAACTTATCAAAGTTTCCGCAGTTGTTAAACCAGCAGCTTGTAATTCAGTAATCGTGTCCTTCATTTTATTGACATTCATAGAAGTGACAGTAGCTGCAATTGTCTTATCCAATTGATATTCATTTCCCTCTTTCACAACAAGTCCTTGTGGCAACTTGCCAGCTGTTGTCGATAGATAATAAAGATACTCTCCAAAAGCCTGATCCGGGATCGTGAACAATTCACCGTCTTCATCGCCTCCTCCTTCAGAGTCAGCCACCACTCCGACAGCAGTAGTCAATTGGTTCATTAAATCCTCCGGAATAGCAAAAGGAGCAGCCGGGTTATTACTCAAATCAAGTTCTTTCAATGCTGAATAGTTTGAAGGAAGAGTAAACCCATTCTCCTGAAGATTCTGTTTCTTTAAATAAATATGTTCTATCACATTATTATTTGCGAAGCTAATTGTCGAAAGTTTGGTAGACGTATCGGTAGTAGTGTTCCCACCATAACGAAAGCGAACGAGTTTAGTGTTCTGTGATAAGTCCAGTGTTGCAACGCAGTTGTTGTTCATCTCAACCGTTTCAAGTTGGGTCAATGCGGTCAGGTCCATACGTTCCACTGAATTGGAGGTGATCTTCAATGTCTTTAGAGCGGTAAAGAACTGCAAACCGTCCATATCTACAATTTTCACTGCAGCCGTAGCCAACCCTGCACTCTCCAATTTAGATATCTGCGCATCGTTTTTTACCAGATAGAGGTTTTCCACGGTAGCGGCTTTTTGGGTGTTCAGATAGAATTTGCCATTTTCCGCAACAGCCATTTCATAAGGAAGCTTGTTTTCGTCTGTACGGCTACAGTTATAAACAAGGTATTCTCCCAACGCACGATCCTTAATTTCATAAAGGTCTTGTTCACCATCTCCCTGTATATCTTCCACATCATTTGTGGTACAAGATGAGAGTCCTCCAAGCAATAATGCCATGCAAAACATTGCAGTAGTCATCGGTTTGTTCATTCGCATCATAATTTCAAAAGTATTGGTTTTGAGCGTAAAAGTAACATTAACGAGTAAACGAAAAGATTAATACAGACCTTAACAAAAGATTAATATTGCAAATAAAGCGCCTTTTTTTGTATTTTCTTCTTTCTACTGATGAATATAACTCTAAAAATGGGAAAATACTCCGCTTGTTGCCCGAATTATTATCTACCTTTGCAGCGATTATCATATCAAGAAAAAGAAGATGGAAACGTCCAGCAAAAAAAGAATTATCATTCTATCGGCTACCGGTATCTTGCTTACCAGCCTTATTTGTCTCTTTGCATTCCGCAATGTCATTTTATGCCATATCGTTGACAAACGAACTACACGTGCCGAACAAACATACGGTCTACAAATTCATTATCAGGAGTTACGAATGAAAGGCTGCAATGAAGTGGCTTTACAAGGACTTTCTATTGTTCCCAACCAACGGGATACCCTCCTGACATTACAATCCGTCAATGTAAAACTAAGTTTTTGGGAATTGCTAAAAGGAGAAATCGAAGTACGGAATGTGCTTATGAATGGCCTTGCAATCAACTTCATCAAGCATGATAGCATAGCTAACTACGATTTCCTGTTCTTTAAACGGCAACAAGAAGCAGAACTCCAACCTGTCATAGAAAGTGACTATGCCAACCGTATTGACCGGATATTAAACCTCATTTACGGTTTCCTGCCTGAAAACGGCCAACTCAGTCAAATCAATATAACCGAACGTAAAGATAGTAATTTCGTTGCAGTCAACATTCCTTCTTTTATTATTGAGAACAATCATTTCCAATCAACCATTCAGATAAAAGAAGATACACTTCCTCAACAACTATGGGAAGCGACCGGCGAACTAAACAGAAGAGACTATACATTAAAAGCATCTCTCTTTGCCCCGGAAAAAAGAAAAATCTCACTACCTTATATTACCCGCCGTTTTGGAGCAGAAGTCACTTTCGACACCCTATCTTATAATATGACTAAAGATAAGCGTGCATCCAATCAACTGCTCCTCAAAGGAAAAGCGAGAGTGAACGGACTTGACGTATTTCATAAAGCCCTCTCTCCTGAAGTAATTCATCTTGATCGTGGACAACTCTGTTACGAGATGAACATAAGCGGGCACTCACTCGAACTGGATAGTACGACCATTGTTGATTTCAACAAACTCCAGTTTCATCCTTATTTGCGAGCCGAGAAAGAGAAAGGAAACTGGCATTTCACTGCTGCGGTCAACAAATCCTGGTTTCCGGCAGATGATCTGTTCAGCTCTCTCCCCAAAGGATTATTCAGCAATCTGGAAGGCATCAAGACAAGTGGCGAGTTGGCCTATCATTTTCTATTAGATATTGATTTTGCACAACTGGATAGTCTCAAACTGGAATCCGAACTGAAAGAGAAAGATTTCCGCATCACAAGCTATGGAGCCACTTCACTCTCCAAAATGTCCGGAGAGTTCATTTATACAGCTTATGAGAACGGAATACCGGTACGGACTTTTCCTATTGGCCCTTCGTGCGCACACTTTACACCATTGGATAGCATTTCCCCCATCCTAAGAATGTCCGTTATGCAAAGTGAAGACGGAGCATTCTTTTACCATCACGGTTTCCTGCCCGACGCCCTACGGGAAGCATTGATTTACGACCTACAAGTGAAACGTTTTGCTCGTGGAGGAAGCACGATCACCATGCAACTCGTAAAGAATGTATTCCTGAACCGTAATAAGAACTTTGCACGTAAATTGGAAGAGGCATTGATTGTATGGCTAATAGAAAATGAAAGATTAACTTCTAAAGAACGCATGTACGAAGTATATCTGAACATTGTTGAATGGGGACCGCTCGTTTATGGTATTCAGGAAGCTTCTGCTTATTATTTCAATAAACGCCCTTCACAACTGAACACGGAAGAAAGTATTTTCCTGGCTTCCATTATCCCGAAGCCCAAGCATTTCCGCAGCTCTTTTGCAGAAGGCGGACAGTTAAAGGAGAATATGGAAGGCTATTATAAGTTGATTGCCAAGCGGCTTGCACAGAAAGGAGTAATAAGTGAAATCGAGGCGGATAGTATCCGCCCCGATATCCAAGTTACGGGCGCTGCCCGGAATAGTCTAGCCGGTGAAAACCCGGAGTCTAGTTCTCCTTCCGCTGAGGAGTAATGAGATTGATATAAATAATAAAGGAATAGGTTATCTTCTTGAACTGCTGCTGTTTCTTTCAGAGGAACGGGAAGAACTTTGAGTGCTATTGCTTCTCGTACTTCCAGAAGAAGAGCGTCTTTCTGTTTGTCCACTAGAGACATTGCTCCGGGTAGAGCCGCCACTGCTTCGAGTAGAACTCGAGCTACCGCTACTCCGGTTAGAAGTGGTACTGCTGCTACGACTGGTAGTACTACCGCTACTGCGACCTGAATCACTGCGACTGGAGCTACTACGACTGGAACTACCGCGACTGGAACTGGAAGAGCTGTTATTTCTCTCGGAACTGTTATTTCTATTATAGGAACTACTATCGTTTCGTTTGCTTGAACTTTCTCTCGAACTGCTACTTGTTTTTCCACTTTCACGATTGGAGGAACTGGAACCAGTTGAACTTCCGCTTGTTGGTCTGCGATTAGAGCTTGAAGAACCGGAACCTGTTTCCGGACGACGACCAGAATTACGATCACTTTCTACTCTATTCGTATTCCCATTTTTATCAGGAGCAACATTGTTACCAGGTCTCCCACTTCCGGACGGTGTAGATGGTCTGACAGAAGTCGAAGGCCGATCTCCTCCAGATTCCGGACGGGGACGTGTTGACGTACCAGGTCTTGTTGTCGTTCCGGGACGAGTAGAAGTATCAGGACGAGTAGAGGTACTTGGGCGAGACGTACCAGGACGCGTTGTCGATGAACCCGGACGGGAAGAATTACCCGGACGTGTCGGTGCATTATGCGGACGAGTGGAAGTATTCGGACGGAACCGGACAGAACCGAAATCCGAACGACGATAAGAGTGGAATACTCGCTGATCTCTCACCCGATGCGGTGCAGAATAATGGTTGAAATTAGTATATCTGCCCCGATAATAACTCACATGGTGAAAGTGTGGACGATAATGTGCTCCACAATAAGTACGGTAATGGTAAGGCACACCAAAATAAAACAAACTGCGATTCGGGTAATTAACATAAACCCTGAAACTCCATTTCCCTCCGGTTACATAGATCGGCCGATAGAAATACTCGGCACCGAGGAACCGGTGATACTGTGCATCACTCAATACCCAGCGAAGATCGTCGTTACGGATATCCAACGCTTCATAATAATCATCCAATGCCCATTCGTAACCACGTGCTACGTAATCCATGATATTACGGACAGAATAAATAAAGTCGTAATTAATTTCATACGCATCATTATATTGCTGTGTACTCAAGCTCAATTCATATGCCATCTTATCGGTAAGAAAACGCGTCTCCTTACGTACCTTGCTAGTGCTCATTCCAGCCATTACGGTCATATTGGCAGTCAGACCGACAGCAAAGAGTAAAAACAGTATTCGTTTCATAATTCAATCTCCTATCATTTATTATTCTGATGATATTCCTCAATAAACTTACGCATCTCATCTTTATATGCATTAGAAAATAAAATATCGATCACCTTATTAAAATTTCTTTTATCCCTTACATAAGGATACAGCTTCTTCATCATCTCCACCTGGTCAGGAGTATACGAAATCTCCTTCACTATTTTCACACATTGATTTGAAGTGACATCATACGTTCTCAACATCCGATCGACAAGCTTCTTCTGGTCTTCATTCATAACCGTTATTTTGAGCTTATTGATAAATTCATCAAACTCCGGATCAGTCATCAAACGAGCTTCTTCCACTTGTTCATGATTAGGAAAGACTTCAACGGTAGTGTTCACAGCAGGCGGTACTACAACGGAATGCATCGGTGCAGGTCTGCCATAACCTTTGAACGTATCCATACTAACCACCTCTCTATTTACAAACTGAACGATTATCGTCACAGGTTCCGAAGTAAGTACAGGCGTACCGTTATCACGATGGAATTCCCATTCTTCCATATCACCGTCAAAACGCCGGAAATCAGGTTTTCCTAAAACGGACTCTACCTGCGATTGAGTCATTCCCTGATATATACCCATCATCTGTTTGGTAGATACATAGCTGGTAAAACAGCCACTGACCAATATTCCCAATGCCAAACACAGCATAATATGTATCTTTTTCATAACCGTATCGTTTTTAGTTAATAGTATCAACGTTTACCGTACCCTATGATAAAATCCTTCATCTTTTCCTTACTGGAGCCAAATGTCAGGGTATTAATCACCGTAAAGAAAGCTTCCTTATCTACAATCCGGGGATACATGATCTTCATAATCTCCATCCGGTCATCATCGAATGTATATAGTTTGGTCAGTTGGAGACATTGGGCAGATGTGAAATCAGAACCAGCCAATGCAGCATTGAGCAACTTCATACGGTCATCTTTAAAAGGCTCATTCTTCATCTCTTTATAAAACGTTTGGAAGAGCTGATCGTTCATCACCCTGTTGTAACCATATCCCGGACGATGTTCTCCCTGTTCGGGACGGCCGGGTCTTTCCGGGCGTATGTTATCACGTCCGTCTACCCATATTTCTTTCACTCCTCTCCCATCAAAATAAACGAAATCTTTATATAATTTTTCTCCTTTCCATACTCGCTCTCCCGCACGGGTAAAGCGGGTGGCAAACACTTCAACAGTATAATGTCCGGGATTTAAATTGGCTATAAAGCAGGTAGTAGTAGGTAAACATATCTGGTTCCCTCCCAGGTAAACAAGAATCGGAGTATTCCCGCCATCGATACGGATTCCGTTAACAGACTGCGCTTGTAAGGAGAGGGCAGCGAACAGGATGCAGAAACTTATTATAATCTTACGCATAGCTTATCTAGTTTTTATTATTTATATCTTTAATCTGATAGCACAAAAATAGGGTGAGGAAACTCCCCACCCCAATGATTCTCTCTATTCGTATGTAGGGAAATCCCTATTCTGTTTAGGAATCCGCCAAAGCAATGCCATCCTCATGCAAGGTAATCAGACGTTTCTTATACAAGTCGCCCACTCCTTTCTTAAAGGTTTTCTTGCTAACACCAAACGTGTCATAAATATCTTCCGCAGGGCTTTTATCATTCAAGTAGATTCGTCCTCCATGCGCTTTGATATAGTCGAGCAGCGTTTTCGAAAAATCGTCAATCTTTTCAAAACCGGGTTTCTGAAGAATCAGGTCTACCTTACCATCTTCACGCACCTGTTTCACAAAAGCTTTCATCTCCATTCCTGTTTCCAACGGACAGAATATTTCATTTTCATACAGCAAACCGCTATACTTATTATCTATAATCGCTTTAAAGCCCAAATCCGTCTTCTGCCAGATAAGGATATTCACTTCTGCTTCCGGAGTATATTCCGGCTTTTCTTTCGACAGATAACGTTCCACCTTTGCTGAAGCCACAATACGATAACTCTCTTCATCCAAATGCGCATGGACCACATATTTCCGCCCAACCTGCATTTTCATCTTCTGCTCACTGAACGGAACGAACAGGTCTTTCATCAATCCCCAGTTCAGGAAAGCTCCGTATTGATTCACCCAGGAGACTTCCAGACAGGCAAACTGACCTACCTGCACCAACGGAGTCAGCGTCGTAGCAATCAGTCTTTCATCCATATCCAGATAAAGAAACACGTTCAAAAAATCTCCTATCTTACAGTCTTCGGGCACATAGCGGGTAGGCAACAAAATCTCACCTTCTTCCCCACCATCGAGATATACGCCGAAATCTACTTCTTTCACGACTTCAAGCTGATTGAACTTTCCTAATTCGATGCTCATATTCTTATCTATTTATTGTAATAAGACACAAAGATAATCTATTTTGAATAGATCTCTCAAACAGTCAGCCATAACTTTTCGTTATCGGGCAAAACTATTTGCAATGAACAATCTGCTTTCTAATATGTTAACTTTGTAGCGACAAAAAGAAAAAGTAAATTATTCACCTTTAAACATATAAACTTATGGAATTTCTAACCAACGAGAAACTTACGATTGTAGGAGCTGCCGGAATGATCGGCTCCAATATGGCACAAACAGCCATGATGATGAGACTCACTCCGAATATTTGCCTGTATGATCCATTTGCCCCGGCTCTGGAAGGAGTAGCTGAAGAATTGTATCACTGCGGTTTTGAAGGTGTCAACCTTACATTTACTTCCGATATCAAAGAAGCGCTGACAGGAGCTTCTTACATTGTCTCTTCCGGTGGAGCTGCCCGTAAAGCAGGTATGACCCGCGAAGATTTGCTGAAGGGAAATGCAGAAATTGCCGCTCAATTCGGTAAAGATGTTCATCAATATTGTCCGAACGTAAAACACATCGTTGTGATCTTTAATCCTGCAGACATCACCGGATTGATTACTTTGTTGTATTCAGGTTTGAAACCCTCTCAAGTTTCTACACTGGCTGCCTTGGACAGCACCCGTCTGCAAAACGAACTGGTGAAATTCTTCCATATCCCGGCTTCCGACATTCAGAATTGCCGTACGTATGGTGGTCATGGTGAACAAATGGCTGTATTCGCATCTACAACCAAAATAAAAGGAGAACCTTTGACCGATTTCATCGGCACTACCCGCCTTCCATTGGCAGATTGGGAAGCACTGAAAGTACGTGTCATCCAGGGTGGTAAGCATATTATCGACCTGCGCGGTCGTTCTTCTTTCCAAAGCCCGGCTTATCTTTCTATCGAAATGATTGCCGCTGCTATGGGTGGACAACCTTTCCGCTGGCCTGCCGGAACGTATGTTTCTAACGGCAAGTTCGACCATATCATGATGGCGATGGAAACTTCAATAACTAAAGACGGCGTCACTTATAAAGAAGTAGCCGGAACTCCTGCCGAACAGGAAGAATTGGAAAAAAGCTACGAGCATTTATGCAAACTTCGTGATGAAGTGATTGAAATGGGGATCATCCCAGCTATTAAAGACTGGCACGCATTGAATCCCAATATTGACTAATCAAACAATATTAGCAAAAAGCCGAAAAAGAGAAAATACATCTCTTTTTCGGCTTTTATTCCAATTACTTACATATCACATATACCCCCCACTTAGTCTATAAATCTTTCAAGACTCCAATTCAAATGACTATGCAAAGTTGGGGATAATTCGTCAATTAAAAAAATAGACAAAATGGGGAAAGTACCTAAACTGAAGTTACAGGTACTCAAAGTGCGAAATATAGTGATTATCCTATCCAAATTAGTGAATGGAATAAAACTGCGCATCGAAGTTTATAAAATATCTGTCATTTTTGAGAAGTACATTCGGAACAAACTCCTTTTAGTACATAGTTTATACTATGCAAAGTAAATCCTTTAGGCAAATCAATCACCGGGATATGTGTACCTTCCAGGCAGAAGGTGCGATGACATTTCTCACAATAAAAATGCGAATGTAAATCCTGCACCACACAATTGCAAGAATTGTCGCAAACAGCATACTTCAAAGAGCCGCTTCCATCATCTATGCTATGTATAAGATGATGAGACAAGAAAAGAGCGATTGTTCGGGATATAGTCGATTTATCGACTGTATCGAGCAGTGTTTCCAAATCAAGCAATGACACCGCACGCTCTGCCTGCATCATCGCTTTTATCACCAGAAGTCTTATGGCAGTTGTTATACTATTCTGGAACAAGTTATGGCCATTTGGAAAGAACAATAATAAAGAACCACTCTCATCTGAGGGTGCAGGTGCTTATATCAAGTGTGATATATTCAAGCTCTGGTTTCACATTCTTGTTTCGTGCATACCTGCCGCAATTGTCGGCGTATTATTTGATGAAAAGCTTGAAGAACTTTTCTATAACTACACAACTGTAGCTATTATGCTTATACTCTTTGGTATTGCATTTATTATTGTAGAGACTATGCACCACGGCAAGAAAGCCAAGGTCAGAACTATTGAAGGCATTGATTATAAGCTTGCTGCATATATAGGTCTTTTTCAGCTTATCGCTGCTATATAATTCATCCTTGGCATTGTTACAATCTGTGCCTTATTCTTGGGTAAATAAAACTCTTTATATTCTTTCTTAAAATCAAATGCCATTTTTTGCATCCCCACTTTCTAAAATCTCTTTTTGTTTCTTCTTACTAAAACCTTCAATCACAAGATGATACGATTTATCCAACAAATCCCTTAACAAATCATCTTCGACTTCACCATTGGGATTGATTGAATTCCAGTGCTGCTTGTTCATGTAATACCCCGGTATGATATCCTCATACTGTTCACGCAAAAAGCTACCCTCTGATGGCTCTAATTTCAAAGTTATATAATATGGTCTATTGTCTTCGCCAAGACACACTGCTGCAAACATTTTTCCACCTACCGCATAACGGATCCAGTTCCACTGTGGTGGTAGTTTTGTCACGCCGTTTTTCTTCATAAGGAAATCGTCAATCCAACTATATCGCATCTGTATTAATGCAGACCAGATTTTGCACTGATCAAGTCGGACTCCACAGTCACCTTCTTTTTCATCATAAGCGAACTCATTTAATTGTGTGCATGGGAAATCCGTACATTCCCCACAATGCTCCAACTTTTTCTCTTCACAACAGCTCTTTACCGGACAAACTCCCCAGAAAGGTTTGTCAATATTAGAACAGCCCTTACATTTTTCAGTCTTTTGCCAGTCACATTTGCTACATAAAATACCACACCTTGATTCCATTCACATTTCTCCTTAGCCTTCCATTGTATTGTCATATTTTTTCTTCATTTGCAGAATACTTTGTCGCAATTCTTCTCTCATTGCTTTGGGTTCTAGCAATTCTACCTTATCTCGAAAGGTCAATAGCCATGTAAGCAGATTTTCCTTATTCGTATAATCTGCCTAAAAAAAGGAACCGATTTCTCGATTCCTTTTTTCAGCCCTTGCTGATTTCTTTACAAATTCAATTTTTCTTTTCGTAGTAAAGCTACGATATCTGAGCGAAGCGTGACAGATAATAACCCAATACGATGTGTCACAACACATCTATGGGCCCGCTGGGTCTTCGCTCCGCTCCGGTC
>ENA-ORCP01000869-ORCP01000869.1-human-gut-metagenome-genome-assembly--contig:-NODE-869-length-27061-cov-9.035280_pt1 | contig 27061 bp, 20 predicted proteins | sample MGYA00242990_ERZ507991 | MGnify/ENA primary metagenome ERZ507991 (study PRJEB26167, sample SAMN06115496) | human gut metagenome | host: Homo sapiens | place: China:Henan | collected 2015-05-07 | study... | reverse complement strand
ATTAAAGAAAGTATTTGAATAGAGCAACTTTGTTGTGGCACGCTGATAGTGCTGGTAACTGGATATTGGATTATTCGGTGCCGGTTCGGAAAAAAGCCGGCAATTCTGGACGATGGTATACCGGAGGGCTTTAGTCAGTTCATTTATCGAAAAAGATATAGAACAATACGGAGTAATCAAACTAACGGATGAAGGCCAAAAATTTTTGGATAACCCTAAAAGTTTTATGCTGATGGAAGATCACAATTTCGACGAGAACGAAGAAGAAGAAAAGATACAGGAGAAAGGTGGTGTATCTGCGTTGGACAGCACTTTATTCGCTATCCTGAAAGATTTACGGAAGAAAATAGCCAAGACCAATAACTTGCCTCCTTACGTCATTTTCCAGGACCCGTCACTGGAAGATATGTGTACCAATTATCCGATCACACTCGAAGAATTGGCCAACATCCAGGGCGTAGGTGCCGGGAAAGCACAGAAATACGGCAAAGAATTCGTCGAAGTCATCAAACAATACGTTGAAGACAACGAGATCGAAAGAGCGCAAGACTTGGTGGTTAAAACCGTTGCCAACAAATCGAAATTCAAAGTATATATCATTCAAAATATTGACCGCCAAATTGATCTGGAAGACATCGCCTCCGCAGAAGGTCTTACCTTCGAAGAACTGATCAAAGAAATGGAAGCCATCGTCTTCTCCGGAACCAAACTTAACATTGATTACTACATCAACCAAATTCTGGATGAAGAACAACAACAAGAAATCATGGATTACTTCATGGAAGCCAAGAGCGACAATATTGGAGATGCCTATGATGAATTCGAAGGCGACTACTCTGAAGAAGATCTTCGTCTGATGCGACTAAAACTACACTCCAAACATGGAAATTAAATATCCTTATAATCCACCACGATGGCATTCCCGGTCATGAGCGTGCGGAACTCGCTCATGAACCTGGCGGGCGTTATTGGCGGGCTGGCGCTGCTGGCGGGCGGGGCTATGGCGCTGGTGTACAGCGCCACCACGCTGGCAAACCTCACCGGCACGATACAGGCCCTGTGGGCGGCGTCGCTCATCAGCTTTGGATTCTGCCTGCCTCTGCTGGCCGAAGCCCTGGAACACCCCCTGGGGTCGGTTTGGAAGAGGTTCACTGTGAGGTGCCGCTACTACCCGCCGGACTCACTGCCCATCCAGCTGTTGAACAGCGCTATTTTGAACCTGACGCTGGCGCTGCCGATTTCAAGCCTGATGTACCGCCATAAGCTGCCCGTGGGCGCGCAGTTCCGCAGTTACGAGGTGCCGGTCTGCACCGCCATGGCGCTGGTGCTGCTTCTGCCGCCGCTGTGCAAACACAAGCTCAAGCGCTGGCAGGGCGGGGTATGTATGGCATTGTATTTTGCTTATTTAGCCGCCGCATTGTTTGTGCCGAGAGCGGGGGCGTAAAAAAATACCCTTGATTCATAACACGAATCAAGGGTATTTTTTTACTTCTTCAACGCCGCGCAGGCTTCTTTGATGATATCCCGCTCGACGAAATGTTCTTTTTTGCCGTGGATGAGCTGGTAATCCTCGTGACCTTTACCTGCAAGCAGGACGATGTCGCCTTCCTCGGCCATCCTGACGGCGGCGTAGATGGCCTCGCGGCGGTCGGTGATGCAGGTGTAGGGCGCGCCGGGGGCCATATGGGCGGCAATGTCGCGGATGACATCCTCCGGCGGCTCGTTGTCCGGGTTGTCGCTGGTGATGATGCTGTAATCTGCATAGGCACTGGATGCATCGGCCAATTCCTTGCGGCGGACCTGGGTGCGCCCGCCCACCGAGCCGAACACACAAATCAGGCGGTGCGGATTGTAGGCCCGCAGCGTCTTTAATGCGCTGGTCAGAGCCAGGCCGTTGTGACTGTAATCCACGATGAAGGTGCGCCCGGGCAGACCCTGCACGACCTCAAAACGGCCCTGCACCGGGGTGTGGGCCAGCGTGGCAGAGGCCTGGGCGGGCGTTACGCCGAACGCGCCGCATATGGCGATGGCGCACAGTGCGTCCGACGCACTGAACGCGCCGGGGGACATGACCTCGACGTGGGTGCTCTGCCCGGCGTGGCGGCAGACGAAATCAATGCCCAGCGCCATACGGTTGCGGTACTGCGCCAGCATCACGCCGCGGTAGTCGGCCTCGGCCTTGATGCCGAAGCTGACCTGCTCGCCCTGGAAACCCTCGCGCATGAAATCGCTGTATGGGTCATCGACATTATAAACCATCGTGCGGGCGTTGTATTCGGCAAACAGACGGTGCTTGGCGCATTTGTAATCCTCAAAATCCGGGTGCTCGCCGGGGCCGATGTGATCTTCGGACAAATTCGTGAAGGCCACGACCTCAAAGGGGACACCGTCCACGCGGTGGTGGCGCAGGGCCTGACTGCTGACTTCCAGCACGCAGTGGTGTACGCCCGCGTCCAGCATTTTGCGGAACAGGCGGTGCAGTTCCAGGCTCTCCGGCGTCGTGTTGGCGGTGGCCTCGTGCTGGCCTGCAATGTCCACGCCGTTGGAACCGATGTAGGCGCAGGGCAGCCCTGCCTCGGTCATGATGGCAGCGGTCAGCAGGGCCGTGGTGGTCTTGCCCTTCGTGCCGGTAATGCCAATCAGGTGCAGCTCATCGGCGGGGTTGCCGTAGAAATCTGCACCGATGACGGCCAGCGCCGCACGGGTATCGTCGGTGACGATCTGCATAGCGTCGGCAGGCAGATCCAGCGTGTGCTCCACCAAAAAGGCACGGCAGCCGTTTTGATAGGCGCTGGCGGCGTAGGTATGACCGTCCAGCCACGCACCCACCAGGCAGACGAACAGCGAACCGGCCGCCGCCTTGCGGGAGTCGTAGATGATGGCGGTGATATCCATGTCGGATGTGCCGGTGTGGGGGATATGTTTGATAAGGTCGTTGAGTTTCATGAAAAACATCCTTCTTAAAAGCCTTCCCCTGAGGGGGGAAGGTGGCCGAGCCTGCGAGGCCGGATGAGGGACGGGGTATCGTGGCCGCCCGCTTACGGGGTGCATCGGCAGACGTGCCCCTCATCAGTCCGCTTCGCGGACAGCTTCTCCCTAAAGGGAGAAGCCTTTTCCCTTACTTCTGTACGGGGTAATACTTCTTAAACTTCTTGAACTGCCTTCTCAACTGTTCCAGCACGCAGGCGTAGCGGACCGGGTTCCATAGCAGATCCGGCTTGTACAGCAGGCTGCATGCCTCCTTGTGCTGGGCTTTCAGCGCCTTGGCGCGGGCGACAAGGTCCTTGTCCTCGGTGTAGGTGAAAGCCACCTGCGCGGGCACATGGTGCCAGAACACCTCGTTCTTGTTCAACACGCAGTCGGTGCCGCCGTCGCTCCACTTTTCCACGACCAGGCGTGCAATGTTCATGCCGGTGGCGGTTACATAGTAGTTGCTGCGGCCCTGGCGCAGGTTGATCTCAAACACGCGGTAGTCACCGGGGATGCCGCTGTACTTGATGTCAAAGTTGGAAAAACCGGTGTAGTGGCAGGCTTCCAGCATCTTGCGGATGTTCTCTACCAGCGGCAGGGAGGTCGTGTCCTCGCTGACGATGGCGGCGTGGTTGCCCAGGCCGTGGGGGGTGTGCTCCTCGACCATCGTGTGGCCCAGGCACATGGCGCGAACCTTACCGTTCTCGTCAGAGAAGGCGGTCAGCACGCGCATATGGTCATCGCCGCCCGGCACCATCTTTTGCAGCACCATCCGGTCCGGGTAGCCGCTGGCGTAAATGGTTTTCACGATCTCGGCGGCCTCGGCAGGGGTGGCGGCGGTGTAGACCTTCTTCATCGTGTCAAAGGGGTGCTTCCAGTAGTCAACGCTGGACGACGGCTTGACGATGATGGGGTAGGCGAAGCCCAGCTTATCCTCGGTCAGCTCGGCGGCGTCCACCGGCGCGGACAGGATCTTGGAATCCGGGTAGGGGATGCCGAACTTCTCGCAGACTTCATAAAATTCGGCTTTTTTCTGGATGGAGCCGTACAGGTCAGCGGCGGGGCCGGGGGCGATATACTCGGTCAGCTCGGCCTTGCGGCGGATGATCATAGCGGCATAGTCGTCGGTGCAGCCGAACAGATACAGGCGCTTGCCCTTATGCTGCGCGGCGAATTCGTGTAAAATGCGCAGCATCGTTTCCTCGTTGTCCATATCGGGCACGGTGGTAAAGTGCACGATCTTGGAATACTTGGTCGGGGCCATCGGGTAGCGGCCGTAGGCGTAGCTCTCGACGCCGTAGGCCTCATGGAAGGCGCGGGCAAAGTTATAGCAGTTCAGGTCAGCACCAAGGAATACAGGGATAATGTCGGACATGGGAAAGTACATCTCCAATTTTCTAAAATAGGCTTCCCCCTCGGGGGAAAGCTGTCCGCGAAGCGGACTGATGAGGGGCGACCTTGCGGTGGCAATCCGTTTGCGGGCAATTAGCGCAAACTCGCCCCTCATCCGACCTCGGGCGGGGCCTCGGCCACCTTCAGTCTACGCGCCAAGAGCCGCCTACGGCGGTTGCGCTCCGACACGCGCCTGCGGGCGCAGCCCCGCAGGGGAAGGCTTTATAAGTCACGCGTCAAACTTTTCAAAGAACTGCTCATGCCACGTTAAGAACGTGTAGGCGGTCCAGATCTTGCGGCGCTCGTGCTTGGGGTCGCCCAGCATCGCCACCAGTTTGTCCTGGTCGAAATATTCTGCGGCCACATCGCTGGTAAAGCTCTTGCGCACCTTGGCGGAAAACTCCGGATCCTCGAGCCACTTGGCAATCGGCACCGGGAAGCCTTTTTTCGTGCGGTTGGCCCAGGCGTCGGGCAGGGTCTTGTTGGCGGCGGTGCGCAGCACGGCCTTTGTGTCGCCGCGCAGCTTGTAGCTGTCGGGGTAGCACTCGGCCTCGCGCAGGACCTCGCGGTCGAGGTAGGGCACGCGCAGTTCCAGGCTGTGGGCCATACTCATTTTGTCGGCCTTCAGCAGAATATCGCCGGGCAGCCAGAGATTCAGGTCGAGGTACTGCTTCTTTTCCAGCTCGCTCAAATCTTTCACGCGGTCGTAGATCGGCGCGGCGACCTCGCGGGCCGTGGGGCCGACGCGGTACTTCGGCTTCAGAATATCGTAGGCATCCTTCTCCTCAAAGACGTGGGCCTGGCCGATGAACCAATCCTCGGGGCGTCCGCTGCCCTTGATGATGAAGTCGTGGCCCTTGAAGTAGGGCAGGTGCTGGCTCACGTCGCTGGCCAGATGGCGCAGCGGTGCGGGCACGTGCTTGTACTTCTGCATCAGCGGCGTGTCGGCGTACCACTCGTAGCCTGCGTAGATTTCGTCCGCGCCCTCGCCGGAGAGCACGACCGTGACGTGCTGACGGGCCAGCTGGCACAGGAAGTAGAGCGGCACGCTGGACGGGTTGGACTGCGGCTCGTCCATGTGGTACTGGATGTCCGCAAAAGCGTCGAGGCACTGTTCCTTCGTCAGCATTTCGCGGTAGTTCTTGATGCCGAGCTTTTGGGAAAGCTCGCCCGCCTCAGTCGTCTCGTCAAACTTATGCGTGCCGTCGGGGCTGGCAAAGCCGACGGAAAACGTCTCGTCGGGCATCAGGCAGGCCGTGATATAGCTGGAATCGACGCCGCCGGACAGGAACGAACCGACCTTGACATCGCTGATGCGGTGGGCGGCCACGCTCTCCCGCACGCGGGCGTCGATCTGGTCGGCGCACTGCTCGTAGGAAAGAGTGGTGGGGTGGCGGAAATCCGCATCCCAGTAGCGCTCAATCTGCATCCGGCCGTCTTTGTAGGTGAACCAGTGGGCGGGGGGCAGTTTGTAGGTACCCTTGAAGAACGTCTCGTTCATGGCGCTGTACTGGAAGGTCAGGTAGGGGCGCAGTGCCTCGGCGTTGACCTCGCGGCGGAAACCGGGGTGCTCCAGCAGGCTCTTGATCTCGCTGCCAAACAGCAGCTCGCCCGCGTCGGTTTGGGTGTAATAGAACGGCTTTATGCCAAAAATATCCCGTGCACCGTACATTTCGTTGGTTTTCGTATCCCACACGACAAAGGCAAACATACCGCGCAGCTTGGCAGCCAGTGACGTGCCGTATTCCTCATAGCCGTGGATGATGACCTCGGTGTCGCAGTGAGTCTTGAAGATATGGCCCTTGGCCTGCAATTCGGTACGCAGGTCCATGAAGTTGTAAATTTCGCCGTTGAACACGCAGACAACGGTGCCGTCCTCGTTGTACATCGGCTGCTTGCCCGCGGCCAGGTCAATGATGCTCAGGCGGCGGAAACCCAGCGCAATGGCCGTGCGCGGGTCATCGCCGCTGATGTGGTAGCCTTCCATATCGGGGCCGCGGTGGATGATGCGGTCCGCCATTTTGTGCAGGATGGCCTCGCGCTGTTCACGCAGACCGGTAAAGCCAACAAAACCACACATGGTAAATTTCCCTTTCTCTCTATATAGGCACAAGGATAAATTTTAACTTATATATTTGTATATTGTACCACAGAATAGAGGAAAAGAAAAGTGGTCGTAAAGAAAAAAGGACGCAGCGGAATGCTGCGCCCTTGCGAGGGTTATGTGATTGGCAGGGGCGAGGTAGCAAAGCCCCTGCATTACAATTACTCTTTATCCTCGGTCGTAACCTTATCGGTCTTGCCTTCGCCGTCCAGCGCTTCCTCCAGCGTGTGCCAGGCAAGCACCGCGCACTTGACACGGGCGGGGACGTGGGCGATGCCCTGCAAAGCGGCAACATCCTCCAAATCGTCCAGCTCCTCCGGCGTGATCTTGCCCTTGATCATCTGGAAATACAGGCTGATGAGTCGGTGCGCATCCTCGACGGTGCGGCCCTTGACCAGGTCGATCATCAGCGAAGCCGACGCCTGGGAGATCGCGCAGCCGGAGCCAATGAAACCGGCGTCCTCAATTTTGCCGTCCTTCACGCGCAGCTGCAGCGTGATATCGTCGCCGCAGCTGGGGTTCACGCCCTCCAGGCTGTGGGTCGCCCCCTCGACCGGGTGGCGGTTCTCCTTGCTGCGGCTGTTCTCGGTAATGATCTGGGTATACAGTTCGTTCAGGTTCACAGGCCCATCACCTTTCTGACATTTTCAAGATTTTCCAGCAGGGCGTCCACGTCCTCGGGCGTGTTGTAGATCGCCACGCTGGCGCGGCAGCAGCTGCCGATGCCCAGAAATTCCATCAAGGGCTGGGCACAGTGATGCCCGGCGCGCACGGCCACGCCGCCCGCATCCAGAATCGTCGCCACGTCGTGGGGGTGTACCTCGTTGACGTTGAAGCTGACGACGCCGTAACGGCCCTCGGCCACCGGCTCGCCGTAGACGGTCAGCCACGGCATGGCACGCATACCGGCCAGCATACGATCCAGCAGCATATGCTCGTGGGCTTCCATGGCCTGCCAGCCGATGCCGTTCATGTAGTCGATGGCGGCGGCAAAGCCGACCTCACCGCCGACGTTGCGGGTGCCGGCCTCAAACTTGCGGGGACCGTCGGCCCAGGTGGCACCGCTCTCATGCACGGCGGCGATCATATCGCCGCCGGACAGGAACGGCGGCATCTTTTCCAGCAGCTCGGCGCGGGCGTACAGGGCACCCACGCCCATCGGTGCATACAGCTTGTGGGCAGAGCAGGCCGCAAAATCCACGTCCAGCTTTTTGACATCCACCGGTGTGTGGGGGGCGCTTTGGGCGCAGTCCAGCACGACGACGGCACCCACGGCGTGGGCACGCTTGACAATCTCCTCCACGGGGGCACGCAGGCCCAGGACGTTGGAGACCATCGCCACGGCGACAACCTTGGTTTTGCTGGTGATTTTCTTGTCCAGCTCCTCGGTCGTCAGGCGGCCGTTCTCGCCGGGATACATATAAACGAGCTTTGCGCCGGTGGCCTTCGCCACGCGTTGCCAGGGTACCATGTTGGAGTGATGCTCGGCCACGGAAATGACGATTTCGTCGCCTTCGTGCAGGAAATTCATGCCGTAGCTGTACGCGACAAGGTTCAGGCTCTCCGTCGTGTTCTGGGTGAACACGATTTCGTCGTCCTCGGCATTAAAGAACTGCGCCACGGTATGGCGGGCACCCTCGTGGGCGTCGGTGGCACGCATGGCCAGCTCATAGACGCCGCGGTGGGGGTTTGCGTTCTCTTTATTATAATAGTTGACCACCGCGTTCAGAACCTGGGTGGGGTGCTGGGTGGTGGCGGCGCTGTCCAGATAGACAAGGCGCTTGCCGTTCTCGTCGGCAGCCAGAATGGGGAAATCAGCCGTCCAGTTCATCGTTCAGCCTCCCTGCAACATTTTCACGTACTTCGTCCTGCAAAGATTCCAGCGGAATCTTGTCGATAGCCGGGGCAAAGCGGGCGTCCACCATCAGGCGGCGGGCCTGCGCCTCGCTCAAACCGCGGGAGCGCAAATAGTACAGCTTGTTCTCGTCCAGGCGGCCCACGGACGCGGCATGCTGGCCTTCGACTTCCTCCTCACCGCAGAGGATGAGGGGCGCGGTACGATTGCGGGCGTTGGGGCTGAACAGCAGCACGTCCTCGCTCTCGTGGCCGACGCCGCGCTTGGCACCACGCTGGAAATCCACCGTGCCGCGCAGAATTTTATCGGCGCTGCCGGTCAGCACACCGGCGGTGTGCATCTCGCACAGGGTGTCCCTGCCAGTGTGGACGGAGACATCGTTGAAGTCGAGCACATCGTTCCCGTGGCCGAAATAGACGGCGTCCAGGTCGTACTCGCATTTGTTGTGGTTCAGCAGGGTGCGGGCACCGCAGGCGACGACACAGCCGCCCAACTCGATGCGCACCTGCTCGACGCGGGCGGATTTGCCCTGTTCAATGGCAACAGCGTTCCAGCGGCGGGCATGGCTGCCCAGCAGCTGGACCTGCACCAGAACGACATGCGCGCCCTCAGCGGCACGAATGCGGGTCAGGTTGGCGGAAACGCCGTCCTCGGCATCGCCGCGCACGACCTGCACGACGGTCAGGCTGCTGCCCTCGGCGGCGTCGATGGTCAGGTAGGTCAGCGCGTGGGGGTGGGCGGCGTCCAGCGCGTTTTCAAACACGATAGGGGCGTCAGCTGTGCCGGAAACGGCCAGATGATTGACCAGGTTGGCATTCTCGACCAGCCAGGTGTCGGTCTCCGCGCCCATGCCGCTGGCGGCAAAATCGCCGAAATCGGCTTCGGCGGGGGCGGTCACACCGGCAGGCAGGGCAGGGGAGAGGGTCTCCGCCTTGGCCCAGCCGTCAGCGGGTACAGTGGGCAGTGCCGCCGACGCCGGTGCATAATTCACGCCCAACGGGTTCCAAGTGGCAACCGGCAGGCGGTTCATGGTTGTAGTCATATATATCACCTTATTATCTTTACCCAATGCTTCCCTTCATCTCCAGATGAATCAGGTTGTTCATCTCCACCGCGTATTCCAGCGGCAGCTCCTTGGCGATGGGCTCGGCAAAGCCGCCGACGATCAGGGCGCGGGCGTCCTCCTCGGTCATGCCGCGGCTCATCAGGTAGAAGATGGCCTCCTCGCTGATGCGGCCGATCTTGGCCTCGTGGCCGACATCCACGGCGTCGCAGCGGATATCCATGGCCGGGATCGTGTCGGAACGGCTGCGGTCGTCCAGCATCAGGGATTCACAGCTCACGCTGGACTTGCTCCCCGCGGCATTGGGCAGAACGACCACGGAAGAACGGAAATTCGACACGCCGCCGTCACGGGCGATACTCTTGGTGGAGATATGGCTCGTGGTGTGGGGCGCGGCGTGTACGACCTTGGCACCGGTGTCCAGGTCCTGCCCGGCACCCGCAAAGGTGATGCCGGTAAACTCCATGCGGGCACCCTCACCCTGCAAAATGCTCATCGGGTACAGGCAGCCGGTGTGGGAGCCGAAGGAGCCGGAGACCCACTCGATGGTGCCGCCCTTTTCGACCTTGGCGCGCTTGGTGTTCAGGTTGTACATATTCTTCGACCAGTTCTCGATGGTCGAGTAGCGCACGCGGGCACCCTCGCCGACGAAAATCTCGACGCAGCCTGCGTGCAGGTTGGCAACGTTGTACTTCGGGGCAGAGCAGCCCTCGATAAAGTGCAGGTAGGCGCCCTTATCGACGATGATAAGGGTGTGCTCAAACTGGCCGGCACCGGGGGCGTTCAGGCGGAAGTAGGACTGCAGAGGGATATCCACGTGTACGCCTGCGGGAACATAGACAAAGGAACCGCCGCTCCACACGGCACCATGCAGCGCCGCAAACTTGTGGTCGGTAGGGGGCACACACTTCATGAAATGCTCCTTGACCATATCGGCGTAGGGGCCGGTCAGGGCGCTCTCCATGTCGGTGTAAACAACACCCTGGGCGGCAACTTCCTCTTTGACATTGTGGTAAACGACCTCGGAGTCGTACTGCGCACCCACGCCGGCCAGACTTGAACGCTCAGCCTGCGGGATGCCCAGACGCTCAAAGGTATTCTTGATGTCGTCAGGCACCTCGCTCCACTTGCCGCGCATCTCGGTGTTGGGACGCACATAGGTGACGATGTTGCTCATGTCCAGCCCCTCCAGCGAGGGGCCCCAGGTGGGCAGGGACATCCGGTTGTAGGTTTCCAGCGCCTTCAGGCGGAATTCACGCATCCACTCGGGATCGTGCTTTTCCTCCGAGATCTTTTCCACGATCTCTGCCGTCAGGCCGGAGTTGACCTCGAACGCTGCGTTGACCTTGTCCTTGATGTCGTAGACACTGCGGTTAACCTCGGCAATCTCGGTCTTTTCAGTCTCGAAGGCTCTCATTTCGCTTCGTCCTCCTTCAGGGCGGTAAAGCCTTCCTCAATGATCTCATTGACCAGACTGCCGTCACCGGTGCGCACGATGCGGGCGTCGTCCAGCACATGGACGTAATCGACCTGCAAGCCTTCCAGAATCTTGGCGTTGTGGGTGATGATGATGAGGGCATTGTCAGCGTTGTGGTACGCCTTGATGCCGCTTGCCACGGTCTTGACTGCATCCACATCCAGGCCGGAGTCCGTCTCGTCCAGCAGGGCCAGAGCGGGCTTGAGCATGAGCAGCTGCAAGATCTCGGCCTTCTTCTTCTCGCCGCCGGAGAAGCCGACGTTCAGATAACGGTCGGCGTAGGACGGATCCATGTTCAGGGCCTCCATCTGGGCGGCCATCTCGTGGCGGAACTTCATGACCTTAACAGGCTTGCCGGTCACAGCACCGGCGGCGGTGCGCAGGAAGCTCTCCAGCGTGATGCCGGGGATTTCCTCCGGCGTCTGGAAGGACAGGAACATACCGGCGCGGGCACGCACATCGGCGGTCTCGTGAGTGATATCCTGGCCGCGGAAGATGATCTGGCCGCGGGTGACGGTATAGCGGGGGTCGCCCATCAGGGCGCTCATCAGGGTGGACTTGCCGGCACCGTTGTGACCCATCAGGACATGGGTCTCGCCGGCGTTCACCGTAAGGTTCAAACCGTCGAGAAGAACTTTGTTTTCCTCACCGACGATGACCTGTAAATCTTTGACTTCCAGCAGCGGGCTGCTCATGGAAAAAACACCTCCAAGTGGTATAACCGGGCGTCAGGGCACAGCGGCCCTGCCCAGATAGTTTTGCTCTACCGAACTATACTATACTATTTTTATAGGGATTGCAAGAGGGCAGCGCAAGAAATTGACACAGAACACCCAAATCGGCCAATTTTCGGGCAAAATCCACCGCATTTGTAGGGGCCGGGCATACCCGGCCCTCAGTCTGACGGCGGCTGCCCCTCTTTCCATTCTGTATCAAACCTGCTATAATGGGCGGTGTAAAGGGGGTACTGTTATGGAACTGCAAAAGGGCCGACCGGCGGATACGGCGGGCCGACTGGAAAAAGAGATACGCACCTATGACCTGCTGGATCGTCTGGGCGTCGAGTATGAGCGTGTCGACCATGCGCCCGCCATGACGATGGAGGTCTGCCAGGAAATTGACCAAACGCTGCACGCGGTCATCTGCAAGAACCTGTTTTTGTGCAACCGGCAGGAGACAAAATTTTACCTGCTGATGATCCCGGATACCAAGGTGTTCCACACCAAGGACTTGTCCGCGCAGATCGGCTCGGCCCGGCTGTCCTTTGCCAAGGCGGAGTATATGGAAAAGTTTTTGAATATCACGCCGGGTTCGGTCAGCGTGCTGGGCCTTGCCAACGATACCGACCACCGTGTCCAGCTGCTCATCGACGAGGACGTACTGAACAGCGAGTATGTGGGCTGCCACCCCTGCATCAACACATCCAGCCTGCGGCTGCGCACGAAAGATTTGGTGGAAAAGGTGCTGCCCGCCATGGAGCATGACTTTATAAAGGTGAAGCTGTAAGGAGACGGTGATGAATATTACGGTATACCTCGGTGCGAACGAGGGAAATGACCCGCGCCTGGCCCAGGCCGTGCGGGAACTGGGCCGCTGGATCGGCGAGAGCGGCAACGCGCTTATCTACGGCGGCTCTGCCTGCGGCCTGATGGGCGAACTGGCCAAAAGCGTATTGGATGCAGGCGGCAAAGCCACCGGCGTGGAACCGCAGTTTTTTGTGGATCAGGGCCTTTTGTACGATGATCTGACCGAGTTGTTCGTCACAAAAGATATGACCGAACGCAAGGCAAAGATGATCGAGCTGGGCGATGCGTTCATTGCTTTCCCCGGCGGCACCGGCACGCTGGAAGAAATCGCCGAGATCATGTCAAAAGTTTCCCTCAAGCAGCTGGACGCACCCTGCATCCTCTACAACCTGAACGGCTACTATGACAATCTGAAAGCGCTGCTGGATCACATGATTGCCATGGGGCTTTCCAGCCCCGAACGCCAGCAGGGAATCAGCTTTGCGGATAATTTAGCGGAAATCAAGACAATTTTACAGGCATAAACAGCCAGGGCGGATGGGAATATCCGCCCCGGCGTTTCGTTGCACATAAAACAAAAACCTTGAAGCATACGCTTCAAGGTCAATGGCTGCCCCAGTCCGACTTGAACGGACGACACCCTGATTAACAGTCAGGTGCTCTAACCAACTGAGCTATGGGGCAATATTTGTTTTGCGCTGTAAGCACGCTTGCTTGATTCAGCTTTTATAGTATAGCAACTGGGCAAGAGAATGTCAAGCATAAATTTCAAAAAAAATCAAAATTTTTTAAAAACCTGTCGGGAAGTTTTTTCGGGGGCTGACAGGGTTTTGCATTTTATGCGCGGGTGGGGTGGTATCATCATAACACGCAAAGAGAACAGCGGCCGCTGCCTTTGGCCAGGGCGGTGGAGCTGTTCACAGCATGGTGCGGCGATACAAGCCGTCAGCCGGGCAAAGGGACAGCAGGGGCGCACTGCCGGGTACCAACGTACATATCCGCCATTGGCGGCAGGCAGGAGCAGGGGCGTCAAAGCAGGAACAGAACCCGGCGGGGCATGGTGGAGAGAATCCATAATAGCCGCCAGCCATGCAGCGCGGACAGGCATTGGGCTTGAACAGAGAGGGTGATCCCCGCAGGCGGATAAGGCGGGCTGTGCGGGGCTTCCGCTGTGGGCGGAATGGGAAGGAGGCTGACACAATGAAAGAGCGTGTACGTTTTGCTGTGGGAGCAGCTTCGATGGTATTGGCGGCGTGCTGCCTGATGGGCGCACTGTTTACGGCGTGGCTGCGCTGCGCAGCCGGGGCGGTGACCCAGGCGGCAGGCTGGGCGGTGATGCAGCAGCTGGATTTGAAGGAACAACCGTGGGCGGCTGGTACCGGCCTGCAGGCGGGTGGTACGCCGCACCGGGTAACGCTGGCGGTGGAGCCGGGCAGCTTACGGGGCAATGAGGGACTGCTGGATCAGGCTGCCTTGGGCGCACCGCCCGGAACGGAAATAGAACAGCCCGGAGATAAGAGTCAATGAAGCGGGCGGGGATCAGTCTGGCGCTGGTGGTGATGCTTCTGCTGGGGGCAGCAGCCCCGGTTCAGGCCCAGGCAGAGGAAACCGGACTGGCGGCGGAGGCGGAAAGCTTTTACCGGTCGGTTCTGGCAGCGAAAGACCGCGAAACACTGCAAACCTATCTGGACTGCTTTTCGGACCAGCGCCGGGTGGAACTGCGGGCAGAGCTCCCCGCAACGCTGCGGCAGGGGCTGGATACCGTTTTGCAGCAGATGAAACTGCCGTCCAGCACCCCGGTAGAGGAGAACACGCAGCAAAAAGAGACCGGCTGGCAGCTGGATGCCAGCACAACCTGGGACGATGCCGCGGGCAGCTACACCCTGCGCCTGGAAACCAGCAGCGAAGCGGGCGGGGCAGACGCGGTAATCCGCTATACCCTGGCATCGGAGCTGGATGCCGGCAGTGCGCGGCTGCAATACTGGGCGGTGGACAAGACCCCGCAGGGGTGGAGCCAGACGATGCAGAACTGCCCCAAAGTGGCTGCGGCGCTGGATAACGGGGTGTTGACGGTTTCCGGGTTTAATTTTACAACAGGCAAAAAGCTGGTGGTCCAGCTTGCCGGGCTGCAGCCAGCGCGCGGCAGCAGCTTTGGCGGGCAGGGCATTCCGGTGGGGGAAGGAGGGGTTCTGCAAACCGTACATGAAACCGATTATATGGTGCGATACCCGGCGGTTGGGATGGACCTGCCGCTGAATGCACCGTGCTTCCCGGTAGACCAAACGATACAGGACGGGCAGGCAGTGAACTTTGGCTACATGCTGCGCCCGCCGCACGGGGATAGCAGTGCCCTGCCGGACGGCACAAACAATGCGTGGTGCAACGCAGCCTATACGGTAACGGATGCCAATGGCCAGGTGATGGGGTGCTTCCGCGTGGGGGCCGGGCAGCCCGTTGGCGCCGGGCGGTGGGATGCGCCGCTGCCGCAAATCTGCCCCCAAAGCGATACCCAATATACGGTGACACTGACCCTGACGGCGGTACAGGATGCGGCAGGTTCCGGCCCAAGCGGAACCGCGCAGGCTGCGTGCAGCAGCACGGCCCAGGTATTTGTGCAGCCGTAATCATTTGCAACAGACAAAAGCCCGCACGGCAAAGCAAGCTGCTGTGCGGGCTTTGCGCTGTATTGCGCGGGAAATTATGGTCAGGGTCTGTTTTTGCCGGCAAAAATATGCTACAATAAACACCAAAGCTTTATTTTTATGGATACGGCAAAAGCCAGTAGGGAGGTGTACGGCAATGCCAAACCGAGAAGGCGGATACGGCGGCTACCAGAGCAGCCAGCCGCAGCAGAACAGAATGCCCAGGAAAGTGAACGCGCCAGGCAGCGGCAAGGTACGGCGCGGGGTGGATCCGGCGGGCCTTGGGGCACAGCGCCCCCCGCAGCGGCCCACCCGCCCGGCGCAGCAGCCACCGGAGCCGCCGCCGCGCCGCCGTACAGCGGAACGCCCGGCGGCCCAGCCGCAGCCCGTGCACCGGGCAGCACCCCGCCCGCAGCAGCGGTCGTCCTATCATGCGCAGCAGCCCAACCGGGGCAGCGCGCCGCATCCCCGCCTATATTGCAAACCGCGCCTGCCGGACCGGCGGGTGATCCTTGCGGGCACAGCGGCGGGCATTCTGCTGTTGGCCGGGGTGATTACCCTGCTGCTGCCAAGCAACAAAGCTGTGGAAAATGTGCCGGTTGGCACAGAGCAGACCGCCCAGGCTGGGCGGCTGGTGGCACCCGTGCCCTATGCCGACAGCGATGGCTCCGACAACGGCGGCCCAAGCATTGACTGGGGAACCATTGGCCCGGTGCAGCAGGCCGAAACCTATACTTACACCGCCGCCCCGCAGGCCCCCGACATGGTGCCGGAGTTTGGCCGGGTGAGCACCGATTGGTTTTCCGATGCGGCATTTTTGGGCGATTCTTTGACCGCAGGCATTGCGTATTATGACATTAACGTGGGTGGTGCGCTGGTGCTGGGGTATGAAGGCACCAGCCCCAACCAGATCGTGAACCGCACCGCACTGAAAAACACCAACGAGGACGATGCCGAGCAGGTTCCGCTGGATATCCTGGCCGAGCAGCAGCCCGCCAAGCTGTACCTGCTGATCGGCACCAACGCACTGGCGGGATTGGGCAATGATGAAGGCTTTTTGGCGTATTACGGCAAACTGCTGGATGAATTGCAAAGCACGCTGCCCAACAGCATGATCTTTGTGCAGTCCATTTTGAACGTGCGCCCCGAAGCACTGGACCAGGCCCCCGGCCTGACCCCCGAGCGCGTGGGCAGCATGAACGATAAAATCAAAGAAATGTGCAAGGAGCGCGGGTTCTATTACCTGAACCTGACCGAAGCCTTTACCGGGGAGGATGGCTACCTGACGGCGGATTATGCCCAGAATGACGGCATCCACCTGACGGTTGCCGGGTACTCCCACTGGGTGGACTACCTGTGCACCCATGTGCCGTACAACAAAAACAACCCCTACCAGCAGGGCAGCACCTATTATCTTTCGGACGAACTGCGGCAGCTGATTGCGGACCTGCCGTAAACAAGGGCAATACCGCATAATTCTAAGTGCCGATACGGCGAGCGAGGTGCGGCAGATGCTAAGCCAAAAGCGCAGATAATACTGGATGTCTTATCGAGCATTTTGGCAACGCAGATGCCGTGCCGCAGCTGCCGGAGCGGTGCTTAAGCCGCAAGGCGGGAATTGTGCGGTGTTGCCCAAGATATGTGAGGAAAAAGGAATGCCAAACCCGTATAACCCGAACCCCTATAATGAAGACCAGGACCGTGCGCGGCAGCAGCCGCTGTATGACCAGCCCGGCGGCCCCCGGCAAGACGCCAGCCAGGAATACCACAAAGGGGATGGTGTGTTCCAAATCCCCTGGTGGGTGATCGTAATCACATTCTGCTTTGCGGCGTGGCCGATTGGCGTTGCAATGATGATCATCAACCATCTGCTGCGAATGGGCAAAATCTCTGCGCCGCAGAGCTGGAGCCAGAACAACCGGCAGACCGGCCAGCCGTACACCGCCCGCCCCATCTATGCGGACCCGCAGAAAGTGGAAAAGATGCGCCGGGATGCCCAGCGCGTGGTGCAGAGAGCGGAAGAAGCCGCGCACAAAGCCGAGAAGCGGGTCGAGATCTACCAGAACGCGGACCGCGCACAGGCGTATGACCCGGAGCAGACCGCCCGCCAGAATGAGCGCGGCCGCAAGGATAAAGGTGAGGGCTGGAGCATTGCCCTGACGGTTCTGGGCGTGATTTTTTCCATTGCCATGGTGGCCAACCTGCCGGAAGCCGTGTATTGGCTGCCGGAAGCCCTTACGCAGGGCGGCAGTTACTGGACCTGGCTGTTCCAGGATCTTGCGGGCAGCGTGACCCTGTTGTTTGCGGGCGCGGGCTTCCTGTTTGCCGGGTGGAAGCTGCGCACCGGCCGCCGCATGCGCAAAAAGATCAGTAACATTGTTGGCAACGCCCCCTACATGAAAATTCAGGAGATCGCGGATGCCATCCCCTGCAATTACGCCAAGTGCTGCAAGCACCTGGAAAACTGCATTGACAAGGGCGTGTTTGGAGAGAACGCCTACCTGGATATGCGCACCGGTACCCTGGTGGTACGCGGCGCACCGCCCGCTCCGCAGCCTGCCCCCGCGGCAGCCCCAAAAGCCCAGCCGGAAGAAGCAAAGGCGGAGGACAATTATGCCCAGATTCTGAACCAGCTGCGGGCCTTGAATGATGCCATCCCCGGCGAGGAAATGTCCGATAAGATCAGCCGGTTGGAAGCCGTCAGCGCCAAAATTTTTGCCCAGGCCAAGCAGAACCCGGACAAGCTGCCGCAGATGCGCAAGTTCATGGATTACTATCTGCCCACGGCCCTGAAGCTGCTCAAAACGTATGCCGAGCTGGATGCCCAGGGCGTGGAAGGGGAGAACATCCGCGAGTCCAAACAGCGCATTGAACAGGTGATGGATACCCTTGTGACTGCCTTTGAAGCCCAGCTGGACCGCCTGTTTGAGGATGACGCGCTGGACGTTTCGACTGACATTGATGTGATGGAAAACATGCTGCGTGCCGATGGCCTGACCGGAAACACCGGGAACAGCCCGAAATTGCAGCTGTAAGCCAGCAAAGAAAAGCAAACCCAACATTCAACAAAAGCCATGCCGCTTTGTGGAAAACCCACGGCGGCATGGCCTTTGTATTTATGGTTGATCGTTTCAGGGAATGGCGAAATTTTTACATGCTGGCGGCAACCGCGGCGGCGCAGGCTTCCAGTTCGGCATCCTGGGTGGCGGTCAGGCGGCCGCGCACCGTTACCTTGGCATCCAGCACGGTGCAATTCTTCAGCTCGCCGATTTTGGCGGCCATCAGCTTGGCGGACATCGGGGCCCAGCTGCCGTTTTCCACCAGGGCAAAGGTGCGGTCGTGCAGGCTCAGGGCTTTCAGGTCCTCCAGCAGGTTGGCGGCGGGCAGGTAAATGCCGCCGTTGTAGGTGGGGGCGGCCAGCACAATGGTGGATGCGCGCCAGCACTCGGCAACGGCTTCGCTGTTGTCAATGCAGGAAAGGTCATGCACAGCAACCTTTACGCCCTTGGCGGCAACTTTGGCGGCCAGGGCGTTGGCGGCGCTTGCGGTGTTGCCGTACATGCTGCCGTACAGCACAACAACCGCCTTTTCTTCGGGTTCGCAGCGGCTCCACAGGTCATACTTGCCAATGAACCAGCCCAGGTTCTTGCGCCACACGGGACCGTGCAGCGGGGCAATGGTCTCGATGGGCAGGGTGGCGGCCTTTTTCAGCACAGCCTGCACCTGCACGCCGTACTTGCCCACAATGTTGGTGTAGTAGCGGCGGGCATCGTCCAGCCATTTGCCGGCAAAGTCTACCTCATCAGCGAACAGGGCACCCTCCAGGGCACCAAAGGTGCCAAAAGCATCGGCGCTGAACAGGGTACCGGTGGTGGTGTCAAAGGTCATCATCACTTCCGGCCAGTGTACCATGGGGGCCATCACAAAGGTCAGCTTGTGTTTTCCCAGGTCCAGCGTGTCGCCCTCTTTTACCACCAGGGCATCGTCAATGGCGGCGCTGTCCGTGGGGAAGTACATTTTCAGCATGGGCAGGGTTTTGGCGTTCACTACCAGGCGCAGATCCGGCCAGCGCACCAGCACGGCTTCGATCATGGCGGCGTGGTCCGGCTCCATGTGGTCCACGATCAGATAGTCCAGTTTGCGGCCATCCAGGGCGGCGGCAACGTTCTCCAGGAACTGTGCGCCAACGCTGGCATCGGCGGTGTCCAGCAGGGCGGTTTTTTCATCCAGAATCACATAGGCGTTGTAGCTGACGCCGCGCGGAATGGGAAACAGGTTTTCAAACTTTGCCAGGCGGCGGTCACTTGCGCCGACATAAATTGTATTTTCGGATACAGTCTGAATGCTTTGCATGAATATTCCTCCGTATCAGTAGAAACAGTGAAAAATATTTTGAACGATTAGGACACAGTAAAACTTTGCTGAGGATAGAATACCACATTTTGGGGCGTACTGCAAGATGAAACAGGGGCTTTTTGATGGGATGTGTGGTGATTTGAGGGGCGGGAGTTTGTGGGGATGGTGAGCGGCTTGCCCGCAAGAGGAGCAGATGATAGGGCGGCGGGCGCACAATGTGCGCCCCTACCAGTGTGGTAATTCTAAAGATTTACTTTTTATGATTTGGAGACTTTCTCCATTTGGCTTTGTTACGAAGCGGCTCTAATTTTTTTAGATAGAGCAAAAAGGTAAAGTTTTAGCCTTAATGCACTACTACGGGTTGGAGGTGGTTTCAAGGGCGATTGCACATAAAAAACAATCTGTAGGACGCTGCGCACGCAGGCGCGTTTTGGAGGCCAACCGAACCATAGGTTCGGCTCTTAGGCTGGAGGTAGGTGACCTTACCCCGCCGCGGTGGAACTTAAATAATTTGTTACCAACCTAAAAAACATTTGTAGGGCCTTGCCGGAATTATATCCTCTCCCCAGAAAGATTGCAAACAAAAACCGGCCCCTTTTCAGGAACCGGTAAACATTTAAGAATGTTCGGGCAGCGCATGGTGATGGTTGTGGTGATAAGCAACCGAGGGCGCTGTGCGCAGGGCAACGGCATCGGCCACGGCGTCCAGCGTCAGAGCCAGGATGATGCCGCCCATCACATCAATCACCGAATGCTGCTTTAACAGCATGGTGGAAAGAATGATGGAAACGCAGAGCAGATCGGCAGATACGCGCACCCACAGCCATTTGCGGCCGCGCAGCCGTGCGCAGTGGTGATAAGCCAGCGCCAGCGTGACGGAGTTGAACACATGGATGGACGGGAACACGTTGGTGGGCGTATCCGTGCGCCACAAAGCGCGTACCGTGCGGGTAAAGATATCATTGCCGTAAATGTAAGCGGGACGCAGGTCGGTACCATTGGGTACGATTGCGCAGAACAGCAGCGAGAGGGTCATGCCGGTAAACAGCGGCAGGCACAGCCGCCAGAATTCCCTCCGGTCATTGAACCACAACAAATAGAACAGTGTACAGGGGATCCAGGCGAACCACAGGTAATAAGGGATGATAGCGTATTTACAGAACGGAATCAGATCATCCAACCGGCAGTGGAGCACCAGATCCGGCACCTGGATGCCCTGTTCCAACAATTTGAAAAACGCAAGATAAAAGACCAGGTAGCAGGCCATGAACTGGATGGGATGGTCTTTGCACCATGTACGAATCACAAAAAACACTCCTTTTTAAGAAAAAAGGCCGCCGCAGGGGGACCATTCCCCTTGCGATGATAGAGTATTATACTCTCCAAATGTGTCAAAAACAAGGGAAAGCGGCGACAAGGATTGACAAATCGAACTACATTTTTTTGTGCAGCACTGCTAAATTGTGAAATTGAAAATTGTGAAAAGCAACAAAAATAGCAAGCCGGGAATGCTTGCTGGGCTGCGCGGGCCGTTGCAGCAGCATTTGGCTGACTATTAAATTATACGAGCCCCCCGGCCCGGATTTTGCACCAGCGGTGCGGTTTTTACATTTTTTACACCGCCCACCCCAAGATGCGGCGGAAAGAGCGGAAATTCAGCCGATTCCTTTACTTTTCATACATCACACAAATTAGTTGCACACCACAAGGGGAATTGGTATAATATTACTTAATAATGTACGTTTGCCCAGGCGCAGGATTGCAAAACTGCACAAAAAGCTTTTGCCGTGCTGCTGCCCGGAGCAGGAGGGGGCAAAATACCGTGCCGAAAATTGATGTGACCCGTTTTATGGAGCAGAGTGGAATGCGTAAAGCACGCTTTGGCGGCTATGAGCCGGACGATGTGCGTGCGGCACTGCAGGCCCTTTGCACGGAATATGAACAGCGCCTTGGCCGGGCCGAAGCCCAGGCCCGCAAGGCTGAACAGGAAAACGCTGCATTGCAGCAGCATTGCCAGACCCTGACCGCCCAGAACAACCGGCTTTCCGGCCAGAACGCTGCGCTGGCGGGCAGCAGCTCTACATACTCACGCCAGAAAGAAAGCCTGGACGCCCAGGTTTCCGCCCTACAGGAGCGCAACCATTCGCTGAACGACCAGGTGGCCGTTCTGCGGCTGAAGAACGGCAGCCTGCAAAAAGAAAAAGAAAAATTGCAGGAACGTGCCGACCAGGCCGAAGCCGCCCTGCGCATCAAGGGCCGTGAGCTGGACGATGCCCGCAATGCGCTGGAAAACGGCAAGGAAGAGATCATGCAGGAAGCACGCCAGAAGGCGGAGGACATTGTGGCCAACGCCCATGTGCGCGCCGACCAGATCAAGGAGGACGCCCAGGCCGAAGCCCAGGCGATGGATGTTTCGGCCCGCGACCAGGCCAAAGCCCAGGCACAAAAGCTGGTGGATGCCGCCGCTGCGGAAGCCAATGAGATCCAGAACGCCCACCAGCTGCGGCTGAACAACCTGCGCGCCGAAGTGCGGGAGATGGAGGCCCAGCGTGCCGCGCTGATTGACTACCTTGGCCTGATGAGCCGCAAGCTGCTGAACCTGCAGAACGAAGCCATTGCCAATGACCCCGCCGCCGAAGCCCGCGCTGCCGATAACGCGGACCGCGAGCTGGAAACCGAGCTGCCGGAGCTGCACACCGTGCCTACGCCGGAAGCTGCGCTGGATTTAAGCCCCGAAACGGTGGCCCGCGCGGTGGATGAACTGCGCGCCCAGGCCGCTGCTGCCGGGGAGGAGGACGAACCCGAAACCCTGAGCCAGCAGAGCACCGCCCCGCAGGAAGTGGAAAAACAGGAAGAAGCTGCCGCCCCGGCAGAGCCCGCAGCCGTGCAGCCGGAGGAAGAAACGCCGGAAAACGCAGCGCCGGAGGCTGAAACAGAAGAACAGCCGAAGACAGAAGAAACACCCGAACCGGAAAAGACCGAGGATAAGCCGGACCATCCCACCGGGGACCCCAACCACCAGACTGGTCCGGCGCTGACTGAAGTGCCGGGGGCCATCTTCTCTTCGCCCATTGTGCGCCCGGCGGATGCCCCGCGCCCGGACGATACCCCGCCTTCCGCCACGCCGATGGCCCCGGTAATGCCCAGCTTTGAGGAAGAGGACGAGCTGGAAGCCCCGGCCATGCCGCTTCCCCCGCGGGAAAAGCCGCAGGAGCCTGAAGCCGAAGAAGAAGCGCCCGCTGTGCCCGAAGAGCCCCAGCCCGAAACGCCGGAAGCCGCCAAACAGCGCGCCGCCCGCCAAAAGGCAATGCGCGCCCTGTGCGCATTGCGCCGCATGCGGGAGCAGCATGGACTGGAGGACATCTGAAAAGACGAGAATGTAGCCTATTTCTACAAACGCAGCCGGATTTTGCATTAAGGCAACACCGCACAATTCGCGCCTGACGGCTTAAGCACCGCTCCGGCGGCTGCGGCACGGCATCTGCGTTGCCAAAATGCTCGATAATACACAAAGTATTATCTGCGCTTTTGGCTTAGCAGCTGCCGCACCTCGCTCGCCGTATCGGCACTTAGAATTATGCGGTATTGCCCTTGATTTAATTTATCATTCTGCAAACCAAAAATCAAAAGTAAAATTATAATAAAACAATAATTTTACTATCATCAGCGTACCACATGAATTATCGTTTGTCAATAATTCCACTGCAAAATCTTTTGCAATGCTTTGCTGCACCCGAAAAGACAGAAAAGAAAGCATAAAACCAGCGGCAGCGGGCGATACTTCAACAAGTGGCTGATACCATGCACTTAGTGCAGCATATTAGGAAAGGAGAAACCACGCCCATGAGCATCCGCCGCCTTGCTGTCCTCTGCACCGCCATGCTCTGTGCAGGGATGCTGGTGCTCTGCCGTGTGTTCTGGATCGCGGCGGACCAAAGCTATGCCGCCAGCGCGGCGGCACAGACCGTCAGCGAAACCGTGCTCCCCATCCGGCGCGGCAATTTTTATGATAGGATAGGCCGCCCCCTAACCGGCGTTACTCCGCGGTGGTACGCGCTCTGCATACCGGGGGATTCCAGCTATGCCACACTGTTTCCCTTTGTGCCGTTTGCTCAGCAGGCCCAGCTGTATGCCCGCCGCAACAGCATCACCCCGTTTTTGATTGAAGTGGAAGATGATCTGTCCGCAAACGGCGTGTTCATGGTGGCGGATGCCCGGCGCTATCTGCCAACCCCCATCGCCCGTCACCTGATCGGCTACCTGGATGGGGACGGCCACGGTATGACCGGGCTGGAAAAGGCCTATGATGACCTTTTGGCTGCGGCGGGGGATGCCCAGGCCGTGCTTTGCACCACCACTGCCCGCGGGGATCTGTTGGCGGGCACCACGCCGCAGGTGCAAACCACCGCCCGCGGTACCAACACAGCCATTACCCTCACGCTGGATGCTAACATCCAGCGTGCCTGCGAAGCGATTGCCGCCCAAAATATGAGCAAAGGCTGCATCATCGTCATGCAGGTGGGCAGTGGGCAAATTTTGGCCAGTACCAGTATGCCGGAATTTGACCCTGATGATATCGCCGCCAGCATCCGCGCCGATGATACCTCCCTCATTAACCGCAGTCTGTCCGCTTTCAGCGCGGGTTCGGTGTTCAAGGTGGTGCTGGCTGCGGCAGCCTATGCCCAGGGGCTGGACTGGTTCACCTATGACTGCACCGGCAGTATCCAGACGGCGGGGGAAACCTTCCGCTGTGCGCTGGGGCGGGCGCACGGCACCGTCAACCTGCGCGGCGCGCTGGAACAAAGCTGTAACTGTTACTTTATTGCGCTGGGCCAGCTGCTGGGCGGGCAGGCAATTCTGAATGCCGCGCAGAGCTTTGGCCTTGGCACCCCGGCTCTGCTGGCGCCGGGGCTGAAGAGCGCGGCGGGGGAGCTGCCCAGCGCGGCAGACCTGCAAAATGCAGGCAGTTTGGCAAGCCTTTCCTTCGGGCAGGGCGGGCTGACCGTTACCCCATTGCAGGTAACGGCCATGTTCAATGCCATAGCCTCCGGCGGGGTATATCATAGCCCCTGTATTGTCAGCAGCATCACCGGCGGGACGCAAGTTCCGCAGCAGCCGCAGCCCGCAGCGGCCTGCAGCCCGGCGGTTGCACGGGTGCTGCAAAGTATGCTGGCAACCGTTGTCCGCAGCGGCATTGGCGGCGATGCCCAGCCCCATACCGGTACCGCCGCCGGTAAAACCGGCACGGCTCAGACCGGCCAGTTTGATGCAGACGGCAGGGAGTTGCTGCATTACTGGTTTGCCGGTTTTTACCCGGCGGATGCTCCGCGCTATACCATCACCGTTTTGCAGGATTCCCAGCAAAAGCCCCAAACCAGCAGCGCCGCCCTGTTTGCCCAGGTAGCGGATGCCCTTGCCGTTCTGGATGCAGCTATAACAGAAAAACCGGCAGAAAACAGTTGACAAGCACCGAACGCTGGCATATAATCATAGGGTAAAAGGAAAAATAGTGTTGAAAGGGTCAATGCCCCATTATCCGCAGCCATTCAGAGAGGGTGCCGCTAAGCTGCAAGGCACCCGGTGCGGGCAGGGCAGTGCCGCCCCGGAGCTTCCGAAAAAATCGGACGTATGCGCCGCGTTAAGGCGCACCAAAGCGGCAGGCTGTACAGCCTGCAATCTGGGTGGTACCACGGAAGTTATACGGCTTTCGCCCCTGTGCTGGACGGCATTGTAGCTGTCTGGCGGGGCAAAGGCCGTTTTTCTTTTCCTTTTTTTGCGGCTGTGGTAAAACCTGGGGCAAAACAGTATCCCAATTATTTCAGCATACGAAATGGAGAATCAGGATCATGCAGTGGACAGGACTTAACGAATTACGCGAAAAATACCTGCACTATTTTGAAGGCAAAGGCCATCTGCGCCTTGGCAGCTTCCCGCTGGTGCCCAAAGACGACCCCAGCCTGCTGCTTATCAACAGCGGTATGGCACCTATGAAAAAGTGGTTCCTTGGCCAGGAAGAACCGCCCCGCCACCGTGTTACCACCTGCCAGAAGTGCATCCGTACCCCGGATATTGAGCGCGTCGGCATTACCGCACGCCATGGCTGCTTCTTTGAAATGCTGGGCAACTTCAGCTTCCAGGATTATTTCAAGAAAGAGGTCATTCCCTGGGCTTGGGAGTTCCTGACCAAAGAGCTGGAAATCCCCGCTGACCGTCTGTATATCTCTGTCTATCAGGACGATGACGAGGCCTATGATATCTGGACCAAGTCTGTCGGCATCCCCGAAGACCACATGGTCCGCCTGGGCAAAGAGGATAACTTCTGGGAGCATGGCTCCGGTCCGTGCGGCCCCTGCAGTGAGATCTACTTTGACCGCGGCCTGAAGTATGGCTGCGGCAAGCCGACCTGCGGCGTTGGCTGTGACTGCGACCGCTTCATGGAAATCTGGAACCTGGTGTTCAGCCAGTATGATTCCGATGGCAAGGGCACCTATGCGCTGCTGCCCAAACCGAACATTGATACCGGCATGGGCCTGGAGCGTCTGGCCGTTGTCATGCAGGATGTGGATAACCTGTTTGAAGTTGATACCGTTGCCGCTGTTCTGCACCATGTGGAGCGCATCTCCGGCAAACAGTACGGTGCAAACGAGAAGGACGATATCTCCATCCGTGTCATTACCGACCATATCCGCGCTACCGTGTTCATGGCTTCTGACGGCATCCTGCCCTCCAACGAAGGCCGCGGCTATGTTATGCGCCGCCTGCTGCGCCGCGCTGCCCGCCATGGCCGTATGCTGGGCATCGACCATCCGTTCCTGACTGATCTGGTGGATACCGTTATCATCTCCAGCGAGGTTGGTTACCCCGAACTGCGCGAGCATGAATCCTATATCAAGAAAGTTATTGGCACCGAGGAAGAGCGCTTCTATAAGACCATTGACTCCGGCATGAACATCCTGAACGGCATGATCCAGCACCTGCACGAGACCCACAAGAAGATCCTGTCCGGCTTGGATGTTTTCAAGCTGAACGATACCTTCGGCTTCCCGCTGGATCTGACCAAGGAGATCGCTGCCGAAGCCGGCCTTGGCATTGACGAAGCTGCTTTCCATGTCGAGATGACCCGCCAGCGTGAGCGCGCCCGTGCCGAGCGCCTGGCCAAGGATATCTCCGGCTGGAGCGAGGACCTGTTCGGTGAACTGAACGCTGAGCCGACCGAGTTTGACGGCTATGATGTGCTGAAAGAAACCGCCAAGGTTCTGGCCCTGTCTGACGGCGAAGAACTGAACGATGCGGTTTCCACCGACTATGAAGAGCGCGAGAATGTGCTGGTCGTTCTGGACCGTACCCCGTTCTATGCCGAGATGGGCGGCCAGGTTGCTGACCACGGCTACCTGACCAGCGGCACTGCAAACCTGAAAGTCAACCAGGTCAAAAAGACCCCCAAAGGCTTCTATGTTCATACCTGCACCCTGCTGGACGGCACCATCCGCGTAGGCGATACCGTAACCGCTGCTGTGGATGAACAGCGCCGCGCTTCCATCTGCCGCAACCACACCGCTACCCACCTGATGCAGAAAGCCCTGCGCGAAGTGCTGGGCGAGCATGTCCACCAGGCCGGCAGCTACCAGGACGACAAGATCACCCGCTTTGACTTTACCCATTTCAACGCCGTTACC
>ENA-ORCP01000863-ORCP01000863.1-human-gut-metagenome-genome-assembly--contig:-NODE-863-length-27140-cov-5.978458_pt1 | contig 27140 bp, 28 predicted proteins | sample MGYA00242990_ERZ507991 | MGnify/ENA primary metagenome ERZ507991 (study PRJEB26167, sample SAMN06115496) | human gut metagenome | host: Homo sapiens | place: China:Henan | collected 2015-05-07 | study... | reverse complement strand
AGCTAAAGTATGCCTTTTCCAAATTTGCGAGCGCAGCAGAGCAAATTTGGAAAACAAAGCAAACTATAAGCGAGTTAAGTTCCGCAACACAGCAAAACTAACAGACACAAAGGATTAACAAACAAAACTATGCTAAACATCGCATGAAACTGTCTTGCCCATTCTGCACAAAACTTTAAATGTTGATAAATGTCAAATTATGCTGTAATATATAAACCATGGGTACGCCATTACGGTAGGCGGTCAATCTCGCTCCCGGAAGGGAGTGGTTGCTATGATGAGTTTCTTACTCTTTGTCTTGTAATTTGCAATATCATTCAGATTGCGCAAAACAGCAATAAAAAGAAATAACCGCCCTCAGCTTCCAACTTGGACGGTTATTTTTTAACTTTACACTTGGGAGCGACCGCTTACGGCGTACCCTCTATTTATATTATACAGCTGTTTTGAATTTATGTCAAGCGGCTTTTTATTTTTTGGTGTTTTATTGAACCGTTACTTTTGCTCCGTTGCCTATAAACGATAATTCTGCGCTGACGCTTGAATATATCGTTTATGGCAAGGGGTGGTTTGACTTGGTATCTTTGATTTTATAGTTTTGCTGTGTTTTATAAATTTGTATTGCTTACGCATACAAATTTATAAAAGGGTTACTTTTGTTTGGATAGGATAGAATTAGCGCAATGCAGATTAACGGTTTTACTAAGATAGTAATTTTCGTTACTTCTCTCGGTTTTACCTTATTTGGCTGCATTGCGCTTTTTGATTTTTTCATTTTGCTTTTCGTTTTTTTGTTTTGCTTTATTCGTTAGAATGCGCTGGGGGATTTCGCCTCTGCGGAGGCGACCACGGGCTTTGCCCTTTGGATTCCCACAAGCCTTTGAAAAGGCTTGACCGAAACTTTTATATGGATATGCTGCTACTTTTGCTTGGCTCATCGGGTTTTGCGCCGTACTTGTGGCGCGGCTGCCATTTTTGGGCTTGCACATTACTTGGGCGCGTCCCCCAAAAAAAGAAAAAACCGCACAAAACCTACGGTTCTGCACGGCTGCTGTTTAAAACGCACCTTTTATTCATTGTCCCAGAGCTTTTCTATCAGTTCCGAGATATACTCCTGCTGTTCGGCACTCATAGGAGCGTTATTTCGCTGTTCGTAAAACTCGCTGAAAAGCTCTGTGGGGGTCTTGATCTTTTCGTTCGTCAGCTCTATGTCACGGTACTCTGCCCGTGTTCGCTTATTGTCGTACTCCAACGCCATTATGTTGGGGTAGACGGCTCGGAGCTTTCCTATGCCCTCAGGTATGTCCTGCTCGTCGGTGAGTATGACACGGACATAGTCGTTTCGGTTTTCCTCGGTATAAAAACCGCGGGAGGTCACTTCCATATAGCTGCCCTTTATCTCACGCATTTCATTTATCGGGGTCAACGGCACGGTGCGTATTTCTGTGCTGCCCTTTTCTTTCAGCTCCGCTACGGTCACGGATTTTTTATGGTTCACCTCGGAAAATGAATATTTCAGCGGTGTTCCGCAATAGCGGACGGTTTCTGCGCCAACTCGCTGTGCGCCGTGGATATGTCCCAATGCGGCATAGTCAAAGTCTGCGAAAATATCCGCTCCGACGTCGTCAACTCCGCCTACCGACACGCTTTCCGAATCGCATCTCTCTGCCCCTGTCACGAACTGGTGGGCGATCATCACATTTCGCTCGCTTGTATCCACGTTCATTGCTTTTACTGCGGCACGTACTGCGTCATCGTAGCTTTCGATATTCTCATCGGAAAAAAATCTGCGCACCGATGACGGTTTCACAAACGGCAGCATATAGAAATTTACTTTTCCGTACTCATCTTCAATAGTGACAGGCTCTGTCTCGCCGTTATATACGGGCGAAAGATAGACACCGCTGCGCTTCATCAGCTTTGAACCAAAGGCTATCCGCTCGGGTGAATCGTGGTTGCCGCTTATGGCAAACACGGGTATTTCCGCTTCCGAAATGCGCACAAGAAAGCTGTCAAAAAGCCGGACGGCTTCCGCAGGCGGCACGGGCTTATCGTAAATATCCCCTGCTATCACCATTACGCATGGCTTTTCACCCTCGGATATCTCCGCTATTTCATTAAGTATATGCTCCTGCTCGTCAAGCATTGATATTTCATTTACCTTTTTGCCAAGATGCAGGTCGGAAATGTGTATGAGCTTCAAATTACCACCCCAAAATCACTCTTGTTCAAAAACCAGTCCGACTATTTTTTTATCCTCAAATTCAATTTCAAACCGCTGTGTTCCTGCACCGTAATAGATATATGTTCCGCTTTCATTCGCAGGATCTCCCCTTACGTCATTGGGTATGCCGAATCCTGATGCAGCCTCACTGTATGACATTCCGAGAGTAAGGTCATACACGGTAAAGTCAGACGGTGCTGAGCCTCTTTCCGCTGTAAGCTTTACGATACTGTCAGCATCGCTCTCAGCTGAAAGGCTTGAACCGTCGGGGAATTTTATTGTCCCGTTTGCAAAGGTGCAGTCCTCAAATGCACCGCCGCTTTCAAATTCCTCAAGCATTATTGGAAATGAAAAGGTCTTTCCGCATGCCTTTACCTCCGCAAAAAGCTCGTTCATTGTCCAATTTCTTAAAAGGCTGTAATCCACTTCCGTTTCGGTCACGGTTTCCGATGCTGATGTTTCGGTCACGATTTCCTCTGCCTTTCCGCAGGACGCAAGGCATACAGCTGCGAAAAGAAGCGCTGTTATTTTTATTTTACGCATTATATTTACCTATTATCTGTGCGGCTGTTCTTATTCCGTCAACTGCCGCAGACATTATTCCTCCTGCATAGCCTGCTCCCTCTCCGCAGGGGTACAGACCCTTCAGCGATACCGACTGGAGATCCTCTCCTCTTGATATTCTTACGGGAGATGATGTTCTTGTTTCGGGTGCGGTCAGGACGGCATTTCCGTCACCGAAGCATTTCATTTTTCCTGCAAAGCTGCGAAGTCCGACCTCCATCATATCCGTCACGAACTCAGGGAAAAGCTCACGGAAGTCACATTCCTCAACGCCCCTTGCATAGGTTGGGGATACCCTTGCGTTTTTCAGCGAGCCGCCCTTATTAAGAAAGCTGCCGACTGTGCAGGCAGGAGCTTTATAGGACTTCCCCGCAAGCTCAAATGCCTTTTTCTCGATATTTCTTGCAAATGCAACACCGTCAAGGGGGGAGCTGCCGTAATCCTCAGGTGAAACGGAAACGACTACTGCCGCATTTGCATTTTCACCGTCACGGGCAAATTCGCTCATACCGTTTGTGACAACGGAATTTTCCTCGCTTTGTGACGGTACGACTGTACCGCCGGGACACATACAAAATGTATAAACTCCTCTGCCGTTCCTGCGGTAGGAAAGCTGATATTCGCCTTGGGGCAGACGTGGATTATTATACTGCGCACCGTAAAGCGAACGGTTCACGTCAATTTGCTTATGCTCTATTCTTGCGCCGACGGAAAAAGGCTTGGGCTCGATAAAAATATTCTTTGACAGCAGCATTTCAAAGGTGTCCCTTGCGCTGTGTCCGATAGCAAGTATCAATGCACCGCAGGCTGTTTTCTCGCTGCCGTTTATCGTTATGCCGACTATTTTTCCGTCCCTTGTTTCAATATCGGTAAGCTTGGAGTCAAAGCGCACCTCTCCCCCAAGCTCAATAATTTTTTCTCTTATGGAACGCACGATATTTCTCAGCTTATCTGTACCGATATGCGGCTTTGCCTTGAAAAGAATTTCTTCGGGAGCACCGAACTCCGCAAACTTTTCAAGTACCAGTCTGCATGACGGGTCTTTAATTCTTGTTGTAAGCTTTCCGTCGGAAAATGTACCTGCTCCGCCCTCGCCGAACTGTACATTGGTCTGCTCTGAAAAGCCGCCGCCGTTCCAGAAGCCGTTTACAGCCTTGACACGTTCCTCAATACAGCCGCCCCGCTCGATAACAAGAGGTCTGTAACCACGTTCGGCAAGTGTCAGCGCAGCAAACATTCCGCAAGGACCGAAGCCTGTTACGACAACACGTCCTTCAAGCCTTTCATCACCGCATTTTTTCGGAAGAATATTTTTCGTTTCCGAATCAACATAGGTGCATATATCGGAACGCTCCCCAAGCTTTATTTCAAGCGACTTATCGTTAAGCTCAAGCCATACAGATGAAACAAGCTTTATGCGCTGATTATTTCTTGCATCGAGAGAAGTTCTGTGCACCTCCGCAGCCTTTATATCGCTTTGTTTAAGAAAAAGTCTTTTAAGAGCTGCGGAAACAATATCCTCCTTTGCGGAGCTTATTCCCGTGATTATCTGGGAAACAACAACAGGCATATTTCAATATCCTACTTCCTATCAAGATTTAAGTGTTACTGTCACCGTTGCCTTAGGTGAAAGATCGCCGTCCGAGCTTATGCACCATACATCATCATAGGACGGTGTATAGAATGTTACAGGCAGCTTATAGTCACGCTCCTCGACCTCGTAATTGATAAGGTCTATCTGTGCGATGACGTCAATATATGAAAGCTGGCGAATACTTTCCTCTGAGCCGATAAAGTTCATTGAGAAGCCTGATGTTATTATCTTGTAGTCATACTGAACAGGTGCGTTTATTATCTGTATAGCACTTCCTCGGATAGTAACGCTGAGCTTGTAAAGTCCCTCGCTCGGACAGGTAACGGTTACCGTGTCAATGCCGCTGAGGTTCTGATATTCTTCAGGCAGGAAGTCTGCTGTTCTGAATTCAAATGCAGAACCGATGTCGACCTCACGCATATCAATGCTGCCGATATCAAGAGAATCACGGTTCTTGATATTTTCATTCGGCGCAGCAACTTCAAGCTCGGAAACAGACATTGTAAGCTTTTCGATAAATGCCTCGGTATCAAAGCTTTCAGGTGCATTTGTGATACGGACATTGAGCGGAAGGGTCTGTTTGAGAAGAATAGGAACGTGGACTGTAAAGCTGTTTCTGCTCAAAGTAATATCAGCATCTGTTGAAAGCGGAGAATCACCCGTATAAAGCACGGCATCAGTCGCAACGTATTCATAGGTAGAGGAAAGCTCCTCGTCAGACTCAACATTGATATATGCGGCAGTAACATCGCTTATTGTGTCCTTAGGACCTGTGATGTCAATAGTATTCGGCACGATAACAACCTCATCTGCATCGCTTATATAGCCCTGAGCAATGTGAACGTTATCCATAAGCGGCTTGACCTCGACAGTCTTTGTAACGATCTCGTCAAAATCCACGGAGATATACTCTGCTGAGCTGTTTTCGGGAGTCGCAATTTTGTTTACAGTAAATTCCTTTCCGCTGCTGCATTCAACAGTAAGAGGAAGGTTATAATCCGCAGCGTTTATAACATTTTCTGCGGAAGCGACTATTTTAAGGTCAGCATTTGTAAGGTCGCCTATCTGACCTCTGTCACCGGTGATATAGACAGTACCCTCAGTTTCGGTCTGGCTTACGACCTGAAAATTATGCGCCTCGGCATAAGTACCCTGCATATCAATAACGATAGGTACGTTGTAAATGACCCTGTCAATGGTAGGGTAAACATTGATAGACACAACAAACCATATGACAACAGCGGAAACAAGGGAAAGTATCTTTATAAACAGATCCTTTTCCAGTATTTTTTTAAAAAAATTCATTATATAATCAATTATTTTTTTCATTGTCGCTTCCTCCGAAAGCTGAATTCTGCTTATCTTTTTTCAGTTTAAAGTGCAGCCTTCCGTCGCCGGATCTTGAAATTGAAGGTTTTGGAGTTCTCTGCGGCTTTTCGGGGATAAGCTTTGAACGCAGCAGCTTTTTCAGACTGTCTCTTGTGAAGCCTCTGTCAAGATTGCCGTTTTCGGCAACTGAGATAGCACCTGTTTCCTCCGAAACAACAACGATAATAGCGTCTGAGTTTTCACTCATACCGATAGCGGCACGATGTCTTGAACCGAGTGCCTTGTTGATAGTTTCCTCCTTCTGCGGCTTAGGCAGGAAGCAGGCAGCGGCAAGTATCATACCGTCACGCATAATAACAGCACCGTCGTGGAGAGGAGTGTTCTTGAAAAAGATATTGCCGAAAAGCTCCTTTGAGGGAACGGCATTAAGTATAGTACCGGTGTCAATCTGCTCACCGAGCTTAGTTTCACGTTCGATAACGATAAGCGCACCTGTCGTAGTAGCGGAAAGGTCTTCGCAGGCATCGCATATGGCTTCAATAGCGATGTTCCATTTGTTAGTAACAGCGTCCATACTTTCGGAGGACATAGAGGTGAAAACAGGTATCTTAGCCACCTTTGAATGACCCACCTTTTCAAGAGAACGCCGCAGTTCAGGCTGGAAAAGAATAACGACCGCAAGCAGACCGATATTAAACACATTTTTCAGCAAATAAGTAGTCGCCCTCATCTGGAAGAAATCCATTACCGCATAAGCAATAAAAAGCAGAGCAATACCTTTCAGCAGACCGCCCGCACGGGTCTCCTTTACAAGAGTGATCATTTTATAAATAATAACAGTAAGTATGAGAATATCAATAATATCCCAGAAGCTTATTGGCAGAATACTGTTAAAATAGGAACGCATAGTGTAAATAAAATCCAACCGACTCCGACCTTTCAAAAATAATAATACATATTAATTGTAACATAAAACCGTCTGTCATTTCAATAGGCGGAGCAAACTTTTTTAGTTGACTTTTTATTTTTTATTAGGGCGGCGGCATTAAGTTTGCAGTAAACCGAAGTATAGTAAGCCGCCGCGGTCGATAGTACCAAGCGAACCCCATAAGCTGGTCCAGCTGAGCCCAGCTGGCGAGGGGATTTTTAAGGGGGCGAGGAGCCACCTTAAATCGCCTCCGCAGAGGCGAAATCCCCTGCGCATTCTGACAAACCAAGCAAAATTAACAGTAAAACCAAGCAAAAGAAGAAAACCCAAAAGCGCAATGCAGCAAAAAAGGTAAAAACCAAGAGAAGCAACGAAAATTACTATCTAAGTAAAACCCATTAATCTGCATTGCGCTAATTCTAACGAATAAAGCAATACTACCCCTTTTCCAAATTTGCGAGCGTAAGCAGAGCAAATTTGGAAAACACAGCAAAAGTACAATTCCAATCAAGTTAAGCATTACACAATAAACAGCCACGTTCAATGTGGGCGGATATGGAATCCGCCAGTTTAAGCGTTTTTGTGTCTGTAAGTTTAGCTGTGTTTTCAAAATTTGCTTTGCTTATAGTTTTGCTGTGTTTTATAAATTTGTATTGCTTACGCATACAAATTTATAAAAGGATTACTTTTGCTTGGATAGGATAGAATTAGCGCAATGCAGATTATCGGGTCAGTTCAGATTGTAACTTTCGTTACATCTGTCGCACCAACTTTTTGTGCTGCATTGCGCTTTTTGGATTTGTTAGTTTTGCTTTTCGTTTTCTTGTTTTGCTTGCTCTGTTAGATTGCGCAGGGGGATTTCGCTCTCTGCTAAAGGTCATATATGACCTACGACCACGGGCTTTGCCCTTTGGATTCCCACAAGCCTTTGAAAAGGCTTGACCGAAACTTTTATATGGGTACGCTGTTACTTTTGTTTGGCTTATCAGGTTTTGTGCTAAGCTTACGACCGCGGCGGAAACGTTTCTTACAGCTCAAAGCAAAATTCAAACCGCCGCCCCCCAAAAAAAATAAAAAAAGCCTGCACCAAATGAACTTGGCACAGGCTTTGATATTTATAATCAGAATGACAATTCTTCGTCGCTGTCATCGGACGGAATATCGCTCTCGGCAATTTTATGGTCATCGAGGCTGAAATCATAATCATCGTCTTCAAGATAACCGCATTTATCATTGCTCTTTGACTTTTTGCAGCTTTTTACAAGTGCTACGATACCTACTGCAAGTGCTGCTGCGGACATTGCCAAACAAATTACGGACATTGTTATCGCAACTGCTTTTACTCTTTTGATATTGTATCTTGCAATTTTATCCTTTACATCATCGAACTTATCCTTTGCGTCCTCTACCTTTCCGATGATGCTGTCCAATGCTTTCTTGATCGCAATAATAGAACGTATAATCATAGTGATACTTCCTTTCAAAACACATTATTTGTCTTCAAGTGATTTCAGCGCTTTCGCTTCATCACGGTCTACCTTGATCCTGCCGTCACGAATTACCGTTACCTCTGACTTGTCAAAAATCACTGCCGGTTCGTCGGATTTTTCAGGCTTTACTTTAAGCTTGCCTGTAATAAGATTTACTTCTTCAACGTATCCCTTGAATTTTTCGGTGCTTACGTACGCTCCGACCTTTGGGGTGGTTTTCAGAAGCTCTTCATAGCAGTCCTGCTCATATTTCAGGCAGCACATAAGTCTGCCGCAGGTGCCGGATATTTTCGTCGGGTTAAGGGAAAGTCCCTGCTCCTTTGCCATTTTGATGGAAACAGGCTGAAACTCTCCGAGAAAGCCTTTGCAGCAGAACGGTCTTCCGCATATGCCAAGTCCGCCCAGTATCTTTGCTTCATCTCGTACACCTATCTGCCGCAGCTCTATTCTTGTACGGAATACTGCCGCCAGATCCTTTACAAGCTCACGGAAGTCAACTCTTGTTTCCGCTGTGAAATAAAACAGCAGCTTGTTATTGTCAAACGTACACTCAACGTCCACAAGCTTCATATCAAGCTTATGCACTGCGATCTTCTCCTGACATATCCTGAACGCATTTTCTTCCTTTGCCTTGTTCTGTTCAAGTATTTTAAGATCCTGCTGATTTGCCTGTCTTATTATGGCTTTAAGGGGAGCGGTTATTTTCCCGTCCTCTACCATACGGTTCGTCATAACGACTTCGCCGCATTCAACTCCCCTTGCTGTTTCGACGATGACGAGCGAACCCTCGTCAAGCTTCATACCATCGGGGGAAAAATAATAAACCTTTCCTGCGCTTTTGAAACGCACTCCGATAATTTCGGTCATCTTTTTATTCCTCTCTATCCCATAAGCTGTCCGCTCAGAGCAGACATTGCCACAGGAACATTTACATTTGCTTTGCAGTAATCAATCGTTCTGCACAATAAATTATGGATATTCTCCGCACGTCTGAACGAAAGCCTTTCCGCAAGCCTCTCAGCTCCGCTTCCGTAACAGCCGATAAGCGGCACGTTTCCCTTTCCGTTAAGACGTATTATGCACACATCACGAATGACCTTATCTGTCAGCGCAAGCACATCCTTTATTTTTTCACGGTTCTCGCCAATATCATATAAAGCCTTGTTGAGCTCATACTCGCTGTTTTTTGTAAGGCTGTCGATGATCCTTGTACACAGCACAGCATTTTCCGCAGCCGCACCGTTTTCAAGATATTCAATGCAGCTTCCGATATTGCCGTGATAAGCCTCCGCTGCCTTTTCTATCTGCTCGGGAGTGTATTTTCCCATATCGGCAAGAGCCCTGCGGCACTCCTCTTCGCTGCACTCCGATATGCCAAAGGTGATAACTCTCGAAAGTATGGTAGAGATAAGTGCGCTTCTGTCGGCAGCGGTAAAGATAAAATACGCTGTATCGGGCGGCTCTTCAATGAGCTTCAGCATAAGATCCTGCGACCTTTCCTCTATGCTTTCGCAGTCGGCAAAGATATAGACCTTGGCATCGCAGTCGTTCGGAGCGGTAAAAGCATCGCTGCATACTTCCCTTATGGTATCTCTGGAATAGATCTGCTTTATGCCGCTTCGCTCAGGTCTGATAACATCGGGGTGGATATTTTCATCTATCCTGCGGCAATGACGGCATTTTCCGCACGGCACTCCGTCGGTGCAGCTTTCGCACATAAGCACCTTTGCGATATACGCTGCGGCAGTTTTTTTGCCAACACCCTTTTCCCCCGTAAGGAAAAAGCCGTGAGCCATTCTGCCGCCCGTTTTCATCGCTGTGACCGCTTTTGTTATATTATCCTTTGAATAAAGAATCATACCTTTTCAAACCGTTCAATATCCGTAACGAAAATAGTTGCGCCGCCGACAGAGACCTCTGTCGGGAATGACGCAGTCTGCATTTCAACAGCACCTATATTTGACGACGGGACATACTGCTTGCGTTTTCTCGAACAGCCTTTGATTATCTCAATAATATCGTCGACCTTTTCCGCTTCGGCACAGATAAGGAACGTTGTATTTCCCGACATAAGGAAACCGCCTGTTGATGCAAGCTTTGTAGCAAAGTAACCTGCTTTTGTAAGAGATGACGAGACCGTATGGCTGTCATCATTATTAACAACGGCATAAATAAGCTTCATAAAGTGATCAGTCCTTTCAGAGAAACTACACCGAATAAAATCTACACGTCTTATTTTAACACATTTACTTCCGAAATGCTATACATTTTTAAAATTTTTACAGAATCAACGTCAAAAACCTCTCCGCCCACGGCAACAGGCACACAGGGCGGACACACAGTCTTAGCCTTTGAGCATATTCTGCCGCAGCATTCATCAACGCTGACCGTTTCGGACGGTGCAAAATAAGCCTCTCTCGGCGACATTACTCTCACGGGCGGCACAAGCCTGAACTGCGGCGGCATAAGTCGTATTCTCGGCGAGGGCATAGCCATAAGTGCGTCATAGACCCTTTTGTAGTCGCTTTCGGGATTTGATGGTGAGAACATCATCATAACGTGAGTTTCATCGGCATATTCACATTCGATATTTCTTTCACGGAGATATTCCGCAGCGTCAACACCTCTTCTTCCGCAAGGGCAGGCATAAACAGTCAGCTTCAGCGGTTCTGACGGGCATATATGAAATCTTCCTGAAAGAGCCTTTTTCATCTCAGCTATTTGCTGCACAGTCCTTTTAAGGTCGTCACGGAAGCCTTCGGCGAGATATTTGTTGCAAAGGTCAAGGGACTGCATTATAAGATAAGAGGGGCTTGAACTGCCGAAAAGGGACATAGCCTCCTTAGCCTTTACGGTATACTTATGTGACGCTGTATGGAGATATGCTCCGCCTGTGAGAACGGGCAGGGTCTTGTGTGCGGAATCGCAGCATATGTCAGCTCCGAGAGCGATAGGGTGCTGTGACGGTTCAAGGAACGCAAGATGTGCGCCGTGGGCATTATCCACAAGCAGCGGCACACCGTAGGAATGGCACACCTCCGCAATTGCCTTTATGTCCGCAATATTTCCCAGATAGTCGGGAGAGGTTATATAAACGCAGGCAGCCTCCTCAACGTTGACGAGGACGCTCTCAACAGCCTCAGCGGTTATTTTTCCTGCAATGACCGAGCCGTTCTCAAATTCGGGATAGACCCATTCAACATCAAGTCCGAGCAGGATACAGGTATTGATGAATGCCTTGTGTGAATTTCTTGCTGCAACGACGGTGTCGCCGCTTTTGCAGACCATAGCCAGCATAGACTGTATGCAAAGTGTCGAACCGCCTGCGGAATAGAAGGTCCCGTCCGTATGAAAAAGCTCAGCCGCATTTTTTTCGCTTTCCGCAATAATGCCGTTGGCTTCAAAAAGCGAGTCTGCGCCGCCTATTTCGGTGATGTCATAGGGATAGACCGCCGAGATCGCATTTCCGTCCGAAGCTCCCTTGTGACCGGGCATATGGGCTCTGACATAGTTTTTTTCTGCATATTCCGAAACAAAATCAAAGATAGGTGTGTTCATAAAGGCTTGCTCCATTCCGTAAAATTCTGCGCTGACATCAGCTTCTGCCGTATTTTTTCTTTTTTATTTTTTTGGGGGACTCTCCTTTGGCTTCATTTGCTGCTTATAATTGGCTTGACCCTGAATTTGCAATGACTTTTCCTAAGGGCATTCGTCTGACAGATAGTATAAACCAATATAAATTATACAAACCGTAAACAATAATTCACCCAATATAAGCGGTATGGCAGTCAAACAGGGGTTTATATAAAACGCTGTATCTATAAAAATCGGTCGGATACAAGCTCCGACCATACCAAAATCGAGTAAATTATTAATAATTTATTGTAGGGAACGGGTCACCCGTCCCGTTTTTACGGTATTGGTGACTGCGGGACGGGAAACCCGTCCCCTACAGCTTCTGATACACGCTGTAACCGTTATATATTATACATTAAGTATAATATATAGTCATTTATACAAAGCAAGCAAATAAATTCGCTTGCTTACCTATTGGGTGCAGGATTTCAAAGCCGCAAACAAAACCTGTTGGGACAAGACCCTTATGAAAAGCCATTGCTTTTTTGCGTACGGCGAATTATCGGCTGAGAACAAAGCTAAATGAGAGTGTCCAAAATAAAAAAATCAAAAAAGTCAAAGCAAAAGCTGCCTTAGCGGACTATTTTCTGCCCTTTATCATTTTTACTTTTTTATCCGGGGAAAGACCTTCAAAAATTCGTTTTTTCAATTGACGAGCCTCTTTTTCAAGCTCATTTTTGCCGTCGTAAGCATTGAAATTTGCCGAAAGCTCCTCCGCCCTGTCGAACATTTCAAGGGCAAGCACCGCTTTCACGATGCAAAGGTCGACAAATCTGCAATCGCTGTCAAGAAGCTTTACAAGCACGGTCACTGCGTTCTCGAACCGCTTGTTCATACACTCGTGGAGTGCAAGGGTGCGGCGCATTGAATTGGTATGCTCCGACAAAATGATCTCGTTATATTCCCTGTAGAGCCGCTCCGCTGTGCTGAATTTGTCCCTTATATAAAGGCTGAATATCACGTTATGCAGCAGGTTGGGGTAAAGACTTTTGTCAAGCTTTGCAAAAATCTTCTCGCTTTCGCACCTTTCAAAAAGGCTGTACGCTTCAGTAAGGTCGCCCTTGATTATCATTCCGTTTATGAGAAAGCTCTGACCCTTTGCTGTATCGGCAGGCTTTTTCAGCGTCTGTATCTCCTCTTTCAGCTTGCCGATATAACGGTCGGTAAAGCCCTCCTCCGCAAGTATCGCAGCCGACTCACGAAAGGGTGACTTTTTTTTGCCGAACAAACTCATTTCGGCTTTACACCGTACTTTTTCTTGAAATAGATATTAAGCACCGCAGCCGCTGCAAGCAGCAGTATCAATACAATGTGAACTGCTGTGGCAGCAGCCGTATATTCCTGCGTCAGAAGGAAAAATGTCAGCACTATCACGGCGAAAATATACATTCCTATCTTCGCCTTTTTTATGCCGTAGGTGCTGAATTCAACAGGGTCAAGCTTATCCTTTCTGAACACAAGCAGGAAATTAACACTGTCTGCAATAACTGATATAAACAGCATCACAAGGATTATCGTATATATCGTACCGAATTCTTCAAACATTTCTTTCTTCCTTTACTGGATAGTCTGGACAACTTCAATTGCTTTGATAAGCTGTGTATCCGAACGGAGCTGCTGCTCTTCGTCAAGAAGTGAAAGGTCAACGTCGGCAGGAAGTGCAACATCAAAGTTAGGCTTTATTCCAATGCCGTTATAATCGCCGCTGTTTTTCGTCCGGAGTGTCGCAACGGTTATTCTTACCGCTGCGCCGCCTGTCAGCTTATGTGTATACTGCATCACGCCCTTGCCGTAGGTCTGTGTTCCGACTATCTGTGCACCCGCTTCATCACGGAGCGCAAGTGCAAAAAGCTCGGAGCAGGAGGCTGTATTTCCGTTTACAAGCACCGCCATAGGCATTTTTATCTGTTCAGCTTCCGTTGTTTTTACAACTACCTCTTCCTTATCGGTAAAATGTGCTGTTACAACGTCAGCGTCACCAAGTATGCAGTCAAGTGTGCCTTGGAGCGACTCAACAAGTCCGCCGAGATTTCCTCTTACGTCAAAAACAAGCGACTCGGCACCGTCCGCAATAAGTCCGTTTACAATATTATGGAACTGATCTGGGGTCTTGTCGTTAAAGGTCGTTATCTTTACATATCCCACGTTGTCGATAAGTCTGCCCGTTACGGAAACTACCTCTGTTTTTTCGGAAACAAGGTCAACGGAGAAGAACTCCGAATATCCGCTTTCATTGGCACGTTTTATATGGAGCTTGACCTTTGTACCCTCATCGCAGTTAAGGAGAAGTACCGCTTCGTCATAGCCCTTTTCATAGGCGATAACGTCGGTATTGTTTACGGCTGTGATAATATCCCCTGCCACAAGACCTGCCTGATCTGCGGAAGAGCCTGCTGTGACCTCGGTGATCCTGATATATCCGCTTTCTTCCTTATCCCACTTAAAGCCAAGACCTACTATAACGCCTGCGTCCTTCTGATTAAGCTCGGCATATGCTTCGGGAGTATAGTAAACAGCGTATCTGTCGCCAAGTCCTGCAACATAGCCGCTCATAATGCTGTCCATAAGGCTGTCCTCGTCAATATCGTCAACATAATTTGCTCTTACATACTTGTCAAGCTCGGAAAGCTTTGAATATATGCCCTCTTTTTCCGAAACGCTTTTAACTGTTTCGTTAAAGACCTTCATTGAATAGTTATAGGTTATAATAAATGTTGCGGCAGCCACCAGTGCCATAAGACCGATGGCGATACCCAAAGGAATTTTCTTGTTCATCTCTTATCTCCGAATAAATCGTCAGTTATTAATGTTTACATACTGGAGCGGTTCGGTATGCTGTCCGTTCACACGCACCTCAAAGTGACAATGGTTTCCGTAAGCATAGCCTGTTGAACCGATATAGCCTATGACCTGTCCCTGTTCAACAATATCGCCCACCTTCACGGCAAGACTTGAACAATGTCCGTAAAGAGTTGCGATAGAGTTGCCGTGGTCGATAACAACGTGATAGCCGTAGCCGTTGCCTGTGTCGCCCGCTGTGATGACTTCACCTGCGGCTGATGCGACGATAGGCTCGCCGTAGCAGCCCGGCTTTGTTATATCTATACCCTTATGGAAGTTGTTTTTACCCTCTTCAACTATGTAGCGGTTGCCGTAGCCGTCGGACATATTGCGGACGGTCGGAACAGGCCAGATAAAGCCTGTTTCGCTGTATGATGTAAATGAAGCGGTGCTCTGCTCAACGTATGTTTCGCCGTTTGCTTCCGCCTCCTGTTTTTTGCGTTCTTCTTCCTGACGGCGGCGTTCCTCTTCTTCCTTACGCTTTCTTTCAGCTTCTTCCTGCTTTCTGCGTATCTCAGCCTGAAGTTCTTCTTCAACTCTTGCTTCGTCGGCAGTTATCTCATCATAACGTGCGTTGTAATCGGCTGTGAGAGCGTCCTGCATAGCCTTTGTTTCGGCGTGGTTGTTATAAGTTTCACGCAGCTCGGTATAAAGCTGCTGTTCCTCAGCCTTTTTTGTTTCAAGGGTGGTGACCTTCTGTTCATAGTCAGCCTTATCGGCATTAAGTGACGCTATTTTTGAATTAAGATCCTCGATCATATCGTTATCGTGCTTTGAAACACGTTCAAAAAGCTCCATTCGTGCAAGGACATCATAAAAATCCGTTGCACCCACAAGTACAGATGCATAGCTGTCATTGCCGGCGATATAAAGTGCTCTCAGACGTTCTCTGAAAAGCTCAACACCGTCAGCTATCTCGGCTTCCTTTTCGGCTATCTGCTGTGAAAGACTTTCTATTTCCTGATTGCAAAGATCTATCTGAGCGTCAATATTTGCTATCTGCTCCTCTTGGATATGCATTTTTTCATCATATTCTTCAAGGTATTTTTCGAGTTCCTCTGCCTTGCCCTCCGATTCGGCAATAGCCTTTTCAACGTCTTTACGCTGCTGTGCAAGCTCTGCCTGCTCAGCTTCAAGCTCGGACTGCTTATCCGCATAGGTGGTTATCATACCGTCGCCCGTGAGCAAAGCTCCGCCCGCTGCCGCAAAAGCAACAGCCAACGCTGCGATTTTACTTAACAAACGCTTTTTTGTGCTAAACATATCAAGCCTCCGTATCAGACCTTAACATACTTTCTTGTACTCATAACTGTACCTACGGCACTTATCAAAGCACCTGCGGCGATGTAGCCGATGAAAATTTTCCAGATAATATCATTAAGTGAAATAAGACCTGTTATACCCATAGCTGTCCAGATAGTAGTATCCTGCATAAGCACGTTGTTAAGCTCTCTGTAACCGATAACGGTAATTACAGCAGCCACAAGACCTGCAAAGACGCCGATAGTCATACCCTCAACAAAGAAAGGTATCTTTATAAATGAATTTGTTGCACCAACAAAACGCATAATAGCTATCTCACGCTTACGCATATCAACGCTGGCTCTTGACGCATTAAGTATGATAACAAGGCTTACCACAACAAGCGCACCGAGCACTACCACTGAAAGAAGCGAAATAAAGGATTTGAGCTCTGTCAGTATCTTTACGAAATCATTGGGAGCTTTGACCGTATATATTCCGTTCAGCTGGTTTATATCCATAAGTGTACGGCTCATTTTTTCAATATCCTTGACCTTTACACGATATGAATCTGGAAGCGGACTTTCCTCGCCCACATAATTGAAAAGCTCATCGGCATTTTCGATACCTGCCTTTATCTCCTCAAAAGCCTCTTCCTTTGAATAGAAGCTTACCTCGGCGATATTGTCCATATTTCTCAGCTTTGTTCCCATCTGCTCAATATCATCATCGGTAACATCGTCGTTAAGAAAGATGATGCCCTCGTTTTTATTTTCAACGCTGCCCACGATAGAGTTGATATTCGCAATGCAAAGAGTTGAAAAACCAATGAGCAGGAGCGATACCATAAGTATACAAAAAGATGTAAAGGACATTATCCTGTTTGTCCAGATATTTTTTATACCCTGACTGAACAGGTAATTCATACTGCTTAATTTCATTTGCAAACCCTCTTTAAATATAATCGTCAAATACGATACGGCCGTCCTGCAAGGTAACTGTGCGTCCGCCGAAGTGCTTCACAAGCTCATGCTCATGAGTTACCATAAGCACCGTTGTTCCGCAGTCATTTATAGCTTTGAGAAGCTCCACAATTTCCAATGAAGTCTGGGGAGAAAGATTTCCCGTAGGCTCGTCCGCAATAATAAGCTGCGGGTCGTTTACAAGTGCTCTTGCGAGGGCAACTCTCTGCTGTTCGCCGCCGGAAAGCTCATTTGGCTTGCAGCGTATCTTATCCTTAAGTCCCACAAGGTTTATAACGTATGGGACACGGTTTCTTATGTATTTTTTCGGAGCGTCGATACTTCTCAGCACAAAAGCAACGTTATCATAAACGCTCATTGATTCGATAAGCTTAAAGTCCTGAAAAACAAATCCGATAGTACGTCTGAGCTTATAAGCCTTGCTTTTGCGGAGCTTTTCAAGGTTAAAGCCGTTTACCTGCACCTTTCCCGAATTAGGAGTAACATCCTTAAGCAGCAATTTTATAAGGGTACTTTTACCCGCACCGTTGCCGCCGACAACGAAAACAAACTCGCCGTCATTTATTTTAAGGCTGACATTATTCAAAGCGTCAACGCCGTTTGAATATGTGACCGACACATTTCTCAGTTCTACCAAAAACTGCACCACCAATCAAAACAGATAATTTTTCACCAAAATTTTCAAGGATAAACAGACAAAAAAGGGCAGAAAAAACTCTCTGCCCCATAAATGTTATTGCATATATGTGTTTTCACCGCCAAAAGCGGTATTCCGTCCATATCCGCAGAGCCGATAATCAAATCATCAGAACTTAACAGGGTTTGCGGAAAGATATTTTTTGACCATAAGAGCAATCTTGAAGATGATAGCGTGGTCAAATTCTCTAAGATCAAGACCTGTAAGCTTTTTGATCTTCTCAAGTCTGTAAACGAGAGTGTTTCTGTGAACGAAAAGCTTACGGGAGGTTTCGGAAACGTTCAGATTATTTTCAAAGAAACGCTGGATAGTGAAAAGTGTTTCGTGGTCGAGCGATTCGATAGAACCCTTCTTGAACACTTCCTGAAGGAAAGTTTCGCAGAGAGTTGTCGGGAGGTGATAAATAAGTCTTGCGATACCGAGGTTATCATAAGAAACGATGACCTTATCCGTATCGAACACCTTTCCGACTTCAAGAGCGATCTGAGCTTCCTTGAATGAACGTGCAAGATCCTTTACGCCTACAACGACAGTACCTATACCGACATTTACTCTTGTATAGAATTCACTTGAAAGGGTATCGGAAATTGAACGTGCAAGCTTTTCAAGGTCCTTGGATTCGATATTGTTTTTAACTTCCTTAACAAGAACAATATCGGATTCTGTGATATTGAGCACAAAGTCCTTGGTCTTGTCAGGGAAAAGATTCTGAATGACATCAAAAGCGGAAACATCGTTTGAAGAGATTATTCTTATAAGAAGAACAACTCGGCTGATGTCGCTGTTAAAATGAAGCTCTCTTGCCTTAACAACAATATCCCCCGGAAGAACATTATCGAGGACAACATTCTTAATAAAGTTGCTGCGGTCATACTTCTCGTCATAATACTGCTTGATAGAAGAGAGAGTAATAGCCATAATGCTTGCGTATTTAGCGGCATTATCGTCAACACCCTCAACAAATACTGCATAATCCGGCTTGATGTGTGAACCGAACGGCTTGTATGTATAGCCGTCACGCACAAAGATGTCATGAGAATCGCTCAGGTCGAGGGACACGAACTCGTTTGTTGTACCGATCTTGGAAAGCTCGCTGCAGGCAATGATAGTTGCAGTAGAATCCACAACGCCGATAATGCAGTCCATAGTATCTCTCATCTGATGAATTAATCCCTGAAACAGCCTGTTTGACATATATCCGGTCATCCTTTCATTTATGCAGTTAAAAAACTGCCTGAACCTGTTATTTTAAAAAATTAATATATCCGTTTGCACACAAACGTTTGCACACAAAAGATCTGCATATATGTGTTTAAACAATATTACTAATATACAATATAGTCTATCATATTTTGTGTTAAATTGTGTGAACATTTTATTAATTTGTTGCTGTATTCATAAAAATTCTTTTAATCCGCATATTAAATCGGTTAAAATTGCTAAACTGTCAAAAAAGCAGGCAAAAAATCAGTATAAATGTACTGTTAAAAAAGCATATAAATGCAAAAAAGGCACTGCCAAACAGCAATGCCTTTTAAATATAGAAGAAACAGATTATCTTGTTTCCTCAGCAAATCCGCTTTCAACAAGTTCAACGAGACCGTCAACAGCAGCTTCTTCGTCAGCACCGTCAGCAATAATTCTGATCTGTGTGCCGCCTACGATACCGAGTGAAAGAATGCCGAGAAGTGACTTAGCGTTTACTCTTCTTTCTTCCTTTTCGATCCAGATGGAAGACTTAAATTCGTTTGCCTTCTGAATGAAGAATGTTGCCGGACGAGCGTGAAGACCAACCTGATTCTGAACCATTACATCTTTAACGTACATAATTCTCTCTCCTAACTCATTTGTTTGCTCTTTTGTAAGCACCCTTGTCTGCACCACTCGGGTGCATTATTTAATCTCTGTTTATGCTATTATTATAACCCTGAAATTTACGATAGTCAACGGCAATTTGTTATAATTCTGCTTTTGCAAACAAAATTCTGCTATTTGAATTAACATAAGGGAGTAAAATAAGGTTACCTTTGTTTATAATCACTAATTTTATTAGCTATAACCAAATTTCCACCGAAAATTATAGGCAAATCAACCGAAAACTTTTAACTTTAAAACGCAGAACATTTCATTTTTTTGACACATCTGCATTTTGTTCATATTTCAGATACATATCGGGACGTCTTTCTTTGGTGATTTCGACGGCTGCATTATGCCTGAATTCAGCTATATTTTTATGATGCCCCGTCAGCAGAACAGGCGGAACCGACTCCCCCTCCCAGACCTCCGGCTTAGTATAATGGGGATATTCAAGCAGCCCTTTGAAATGGCTCTCCTCCTCGAAGCATTCCGCCGAGGAAAGCACTCCGCCGCACATTCTTGCAACAGCGTCTATCATCACCAGCGCAGGCAGCTCGCCGCCTGTCAGAACATAGTCGCCAATTGAGATCTCCTCATCAACGATCTTATCTATGACACGCTGGTCAACGCCCTCATAATGTCCGCAGATAACAAAAAGATCAGTCATCTGTGAAAGCTCTATGGCTTTTTTCTGCGTAAAGACCGAGCCTTTCGGTGACATATATATAACGTGGGGCTTTTCGGCAAAGCCCTCTGTCACGGCAAGATAACATCTGTAAATAGGGTCAGCCTGCATTACCATACCCATACCGCCGCCGTAGGGCGTATCGTCAACACGGCGGTGCTTATCGGTGGTATAATCTCTTATCTGGTGGCAATGGACCTCTATCTTGCCTGCTTTTCTTGCTCTGCCGATTATGCTTTCGGAAAGCACCGTTTCGCACATATCAGGAAAAAGGGTCGCAACGTCAATCCTCATCGAACAGACCCTCCAGCTTGCGTATTATCATTTTACCCTCGGTAATATTCGTTTCAATTACAACATCGGGTATAGCAGGAATAAGTCTTATTTTGCCGTCAGCATCTTTTATATGGTAGACGTCGTTTGCGCCTGTCTGGGAAACCTCGCATATTTTGCCGTAATCTCTGCCGTCGTCAGCGTCAAAGACCTGAAGTCCGATAAGATCCTGAACAAAGAAGCTGCCCTCTTCAAGCTCAACATCGTTCCTATCCATATATAATATTTTATTCCGCAGAAGCTGTGCCTGTTCAACGGTATCGACACCTTTTATTTTCATAAGGACGATATTTTTATGCGGGTGGGAACGCTGCACCTCGACGACCGTCGCACCCTTGTCAAAATAAAGAGTATCAAACCCGCAGAGGAACTCCTGTGAATCGCACCAAGGCTCAACACGCACCTCGCCTTTAAGCCCCTGTACAGCAACGATCTTGCCTATTTCAAGAAATTGTTTCATATAATATCCTTTCATATAAAAAAGGAATACCGTGCCTTTTACCACACAATATTCCTTTGCACGTTATTATCTTATCTGACAGCCGCTCAGTCTATCTCGACCATAATTTTCTGGTTCTGTCTGCCTGCGCCTGCACGCATAACAGTTCTGATAGCCTTTGCGATCCTGCCCTGTTTGCCGATAACTCTGCCCATATCGTCGGAAGCGACGTGAAGATGGTATACGATAACACCTTCTTCGTTAGGCTCGTCAACATCGACAGAAACTGCGCTTGGGTCTTCAACAAGACCGTTTACAATAGAGATAAGCAGATCCTTCATATATAAAAACCTCATTTCCGTAAAATGAAAAGCAAAGCCTTATCTGGTAACGGAATAAGCAGCTTTGCCCTGTTTAAAAATCAATTTGATGACATCAATATGGACATCTGAGGAATTATCATTACCGCATAAAACGGAATTACCCCTCAGTGTCCGCAAGATGAATAAGCTTCAGGCACGATAAATTACTTAATATCGTTCTTTTCAAAAAGCTTCTTAACTGTTTCAGTTGGCTGTGCGCCGTTAGCCATCCACTTCTTAGCCTTTTCAGCATCAACGCTGAAAACAGATGGTTCCTTAGTTGAATCATAGTAACCGATCTCTTCGATAAATCTACCGTTTCTTGGGTATCTTGAATCAGCAACAACGATTCTGTAGAAAGGAGCCTTCTTAGCACCCATTCTTCTGAGTCTGATTTTAACTGCCATTTATATTCACCTCCGAATTAAAATTTTAATTTATATCAAAACGTCAATGCGTAATGATCAACATTATAACACCGCATACTATTAAAACAGCACCTAAAGCAGCAGACAGCCATTTCAGCCATTTGATCCTGTAAACAGTATCAAGCTGTTCAAAATACTGTGTTTTTTCTTTTTCGGGATTTTTACGATACCAATGCACAGCAAAAATATATTCCAACAGCTGCACAAAAAGCGCCAACCCTGCTGCCAAAGGAACGTAAGCCCATATCACCTTAACATCACCCCAAGTCCTCTGTCAAAAAGTATGCCGTTATATCTGTTCAAATAAGTCCGTATCCGTAAGCCGCACCGTACGCCGTGAGAATTATCCCTGCAATGCATATCAGCACCCTTACTTTTGTACGGCTGCGCTTTTTATAGGTTTTTCCCCGTGTTACCCAGTAGTCAATGTACCACTTCATATCAATAACACCTGCAAGCAGATTGAAAAGACCTGCCGCACAGAAAAGCACCGTATAAAATATCCGCATCAAAGACCCATCGGCGGGAATCCGCCGTTTCCGCCCATGCCCATCATACCTGCGGGCATACGCAGTTTATTTTTCCTGCCCTTGCCGTTTTTGCCCATAACACCAAGCTGTTTCATCATTTTCTGCATTTCTTCAAACTGACGGAGCAGTCTGTTCACATCTGCAACCGAATTACCGCTGCCCGACGCAATTCTGCGTTTTCTCGGCGGAGTGATGATAGAAGGCTTTGCACGTTCGGCAGGAGTCATTGAAAGTATCATAGCTTCAACACGTTTCACCTGACGGTCGTCAACGCCAACGTTGTCAAGCTTGTTTCCGACACCGGGGAGCATACCGAGTATCTGCTTGATAGGACCCATTTTCTGTATCTGCTTCATCTGGTCAAGGAGGTCATTCATATCGAATGTATTTTCCTTTATTCTTGAAGCAAGCTTCTGCGAATTTTCCTCATCGAATGTGGACTGCGCTCTTTCGATAAGAGTGAGCATATCGCCCATACCGAGGATCCTTGAAGCCATTCTTTCGGGATGGAACTGCTCAAAATCATCAAGCTTTTCACCCATACCGACAAACTTTATCGGCTTACCTGTAACAGCGAGAACGGACAGTGCCGCACCGCCTCTTGTATCTGAATCGAGCTTTGACATAAGAACGCTGTCAATTCCCAGGGCATCATCAAAAGCCTTGGCAACATTAACTGCGTCCTGACCTGTCATAGCGTCAACAACAAGCATGATTTCGTTAGGATCGGTCTCTGCCTTGATTGTTTTGAGCTCATTCATAAGCTCCTCATCAATATGCAGACGACCTGCGGTATCAATGATAACAAGATCATTGCCGTGATCCTTGGCGTGTTTAACAGCCTCTTTTGCAATGGTAACAGGGTTTATCTGTCCCATATCAAAGACCTTTACCCCTGCTTTTTCGCCGACGACCTTAAGCTGGTCGATAGCAGCAGGACGGTAAACGTCGCAGGCAACGAGCAGAGGACGTTTGCCCTGCTCACGGAAATATTTAGCGAGCTTTGCAGCGTGAGTAGTTTTACCCGAGCCCTGAAGACCGCACATCATAATAACGCAGGGCGGCTTGGACGGAAAATTTATCTTAGCGTTGCTGTCGCCCATAAGAGCGATAAGCTCCTCATTAACTATCTTTATGACCTGCTGACCGGGAGTAAGACTTGTGAGAACATCTTCGCCCACAGCTCTTTCGGAAACCTTTGCAACAAAGTCCTTAACGACCTTGTAATTTACATCGGCTTCAAGGAGAGCAAGTCTGACTTCACGCATAGCTTCCTTAACATCGGTCTCGGTGAGCTTGCCTCTGCCCTTAAGACGTTTGAAAACACTGTTCAGTTTTTCGGATAGACCCTCAAAAGCCATAGCAGCCTCCCATTATTTATCAGAACAAATCCTTATTTTCGTCAGCAAGCTTTACCAGATATTCGGCACGTTTGACAATGCCCTTAGGATTTCCGCAGTAGGAACATTCCTCAACAATATCGGCAGCAAGCTTTCCGACTTCTTCTATAATATCGTAAAATTTTCTTGATTTTTCAACGAGGTGGAATTTTTCCTCAAGCTCAAGCATAGTCTGTTCACCGCGCTTGATGCTGTCACGAACGCCCTGTCTTGTGATATTCTCATGTTCGGCAATCTCCGAAAGTGACAGATCCTCGTTATAATAGAGATCAATGACGTCCTTTTGCTTATCTGTAAGCATATCGGCATAGTAATCAAGCAGAACAGAAAACTGTAAGTCCTTATCAATATCCACTTAAAATACCTCCCGTTCGGTGCTTGGATCAATGTAAAGCAAAATACTTTACATATTATACACTATACAAAGTCTTTTGTCAAGGGGTTTGGCGCAAAAATTATGCAGATGCATTTCATATTATTCCATAAACAGCTGTATTGTAACATAATTTTCTTGATTTTATTTCGTCTTTTCCTGCTTCATAAGTGCGGCATAGCGAAGCATCTGCTTGCGTGAAGATACCCCAAGCTTTCCATAAATATTATGATTATGGAACTTTAATGTGCTGTCCTCAATACCGACCATAGGTGCAATTTCCTTTGCTGTTTTCCCTGACAGATACAAGTCAAATATCAGCCGCTCTTTTTTGCTCAATGATTTTATGCCCATAAGAAAATTTTCATAGTCGTAAGGATCAATTTCATTTTTTCTTGAATATGCAAGCCGTTCGACCTGCTGCTGTACTTCATTATTTTCATTTTTTATCTGTTCAAGTGAAGTCTGTATGCAGGCTTTTTCTTTTTTTATTTCATCAAGCGCCGCTTCATTGATACGGTCCTGCTCCGCCAGATATGCAAAAAGATCATCAATTTCCGCTATTGATGCATTTGTATCGGTATATTCCTTTTGTCTTATCTGCTCAAGACTTTTCTTTATCGGTTTTAAATACTGACGGCTGAAATGCATACAGCAGCCTGCCGCTGCCAAAACAAAAAAGGCAATAAGAAGAACTATCCTCAGCGTATCCTTTGCCGCAAGCTTGTCGTAATCCTGCTTCGGCATAAGAACGCTGAGCGAAAGATCCATACATTCCGTCTCTTTTGATATGCCTACATAAGCAGCCGAACCGCTTTTATATATTTGCAGCCCCTTTCCAAACCGTGCTGACGTAAATTCACCGCTCGGAGCAAGATAATATTTATTCAGAATACCTGCGCTGAACGCTTTTTCCGAATCGACAATTCCGTCTGCACCCTTATTAAGGCAGAAAACCGCTCTGTCAAGCTCGGAGGGCTGAGCAAAAATATGCTTGAAATAGCTTTCACTTATCTCAAATCCGCACAATCCATACAGTTCACCATCAGAACCTATTATCGGCACGGTAACAAGCATTACTTTTTCCGAAGTACCCGTAAGCGTGACAATATCCGTAACACGAAAGGCAAATGTCAAAGGCAAAGCTGCCCCCTCCATAAGCTTATCATACTCAGGGAAAAGCTGCGTATTAAATTCAAGACGCCATTTTCGATGCGGCATACAGTTGTTTTTCTTACCCAGCTCTGACAAGCCACGATATAGAAGTATATGATCGTCCGAAAGATCAAAGGAGCTTCTTTGCAGATACAGACCGCTCCGTGAATTTTCTGCCGAAGTATTGACTCTTGCGTCAAGCAGCACAAAAGCACCTGTACAATCGGTTTCCAGCATCTTATGATAAAGCGGTTCAAGCAAAGCTTCCTGTATTCCCGCAACATACCTTTCCGAGCCGTTAAGCTCCTCAAAAGCTATGTTGTTTACCGAAAGGTACTCATCAATGGCTGCCGATGACTCTTCAGACAGCCGGATACCCATAACCTCCAGTCCGTTATAGTGAGATGTTATCTGCCTTTCAAATACCTCCGCCTGAAAATCGAGAGTTTTATATATACGCTCCTTTGTACCCGTAAAATCAAGAATAAGAAACATTCCGACCAAAAGCATTACCAGAAAAAGTATGGCGAGAATAAACATATAACCGAAAAGCTTTCGCATTAAAGTGTGTTTTCGCTGTGTGAAAGCGGATAATCTGACCATAATGCCTCCTTATTTTATCGAACAGAACATTTCCCAAAGCTCATTGGCAAGCTCTTCTGCATCTTCACCGTTTTTATAACGCTCCGCAAGTGCAGACTGCTGCGCCCTAAGTTCATCGTAAAAAGTATATATTTTCTGATAATAACCGCTGAAGGACGGTTCTTTTACAGCCTGCGCCGTTTCATTTACAGTGCATAATGCCGTATAAAGATTTTTATATGCTTCTGAGCTGAAGCTATGGTCCTTTATTTTGTCAAAGGACGTTTTATTTACAGGCATATACCCTGTTTCGATACAGAATTCGAGATTACGGTCACTTTCTGTAAGCCATTCGGCAAAAATTTTAGCTGCTTCTGTTTTTTGTTCGGTCGTTTTATATGCACACAGCCCTACACCTGCCTGCGTGACAAGAAGTTCTTCTCCCTTTGCTTTCGGCATCGGAAGCACCTGCAGATCCATAGGTTCGGAAGTATTATCGGGATATGTTACCGTATCATTATAATAAAGTACAGACGCAGATGAACCAAGACCAGCCGCAACCTCACCTGTCATGACCTGAGTATTTGAATACAGATCGGCAGCAACTATATGTCCTTTTGCAATAGCCTCCGCAAACTCCAGCCATGATCCCCTGAATATCTCATTGTCAAGGTCATACCAGCCGTCGTCCGTATAAAGATCACCCGCTCCCTTTTCCAAAGCGTTCAGCTCTATACAGCGGATAGGATAGTCAATTGCACAGAAAGGCTTTCCCCCTGACCATTCGTAATATTTTTCGGCAGCCGAAAAGAAACCGCTCCAGTCTGAAAGGTCACTGTATGTTACATTTGTATCAGCGGAGAAACGTTCAAATTGAGTACCTGCAATATAAAGCACATGAGTGGATTTTGACACAGGAAAAACCAGAAGCTTGTCATTTACCGTTCCGTCATCAACAAATTCGGGAACATAGCTGTCAAGCTCTGCTTTTGTGAACATATCGTTCCAGTTTATCAGATCATCTTCACCAAGCTCTGCCGCATTGCTGCTGTGACAGAAAAACAGATCGGGCATTGCGGGAACACCGGGCTTTCCGTTCTGAGCGTCAATCAGCTTTGTACCTATTGCCGACGCATTTGACATAAGAGTAACATCTATTATAATACCCTTTTCACGTCCCGTTGTCTGATTAAATTCCTCAATAAGACGGTTCATTGGAGAATCAGCCTGCTCACCGTAAACGTGCCACAAGGTCAGGGTTATCGGCTCGTTCGGGTCAAGCTTATTTTTATCCGTGCAGGCTGTAAAGGCTGTAAGCATAACAAGTCCCATCAGGATCATTGCTGCCGGTTTTTTCATATATAATACTCCTTAGCAGTACATTACTCGTTTTTCAGAACCTGTCTTCATAAGAAATGTGTGCGGATTTTCGAGCATAATTTTGTTGCAGACAAGGCAAAAATCCGCA
>ENA-ORCP01000862-ORCP01000862.1-human-gut-metagenome-genome-assembly--contig:-NODE-862-length-27161-cov-3.471718_pt1 | contig 27161 bp, 24 predicted proteins | sample MGYA00242990_ERZ507991 | MGnify/ENA primary metagenome ERZ507991 (study PRJEB26167, sample SAMN06115496) | human gut metagenome | host: Homo sapiens | place: China:Henan | collected 2015-05-07 | study... | reverse complement strand
ATCGTTAATATCTTCAAGATTTTTGTATTCGTCAAGCATAGCCTTGATTTTTTCATCGCTGTCTGCAAGAATTTCAATCCCATGATGGGCCACCGCGGCTGCCGTCTGGCTGTCACCTTCCCGGAGATCGCCGTGATGCAGACCCGTGCCGTCATCCGCGCCGCCATCAACGTGCAGAAGAAGCACCCCGACTGGAACATGGTCCCCGAGATCATGATCCCGCTGGTGGGCGAGGTCAAGGAGCTGAAGTACGTCAAGGACGTGGTCGTCAAGACTGCTGACGAGGAGCTGGCCGCCGCCGGTATGAATATGAAGTACCTGGTGGGCACCATGATCGAGATCCCCCGCGCGGCCCTGACCGCCGACGAGATCGCCAAGGAGGCCGAGTTCTTCTCCTTCGGCACCAACGACCTGACCCAGATGACCTTCGGCTTCAGCCGCGACGATGCCGGTAAGTTCCTGGGCGCCTACTACGACAAGAAGATCTACGAGAGCGATCCGTTCGCCAAGCTGGATCAGATCGGTGTTGGCAAGCTGGTGAAGATGGCTGCCAAGCTGGGCCGCGAGACCCGTCCGGAGCTGCATCTGGGCATCTGCGGCGAGCACGGCGGCGATCCCTCCTCTGTGGAGTTCTGCCACAAGGTGGGTCTGGACTATGTGTCCTGCTCCCCCTTCCGTGTGCCCATCGCCCGTCTGGCCGCCGCACAGGCTGCCATCAAGGACGCGCAGTAATCGCAACGAAACAAAAAGAGTCCGAGTGTACCGCACTCGGGCTCTTTTTTTACAGGCATCGCCCATCTCCCCTGTAAAGGACCCGCTGAGCGTCCCGCCGGTGGCGGGGCACTTGTGTTTTTCCCGCCGCCGTGGTAGGATAGGGGCAAAACCGGACATCCCGTGATAAGAGGAACGATCCATAACCGTCCATGAATTCGGTGACAGAGCCGACCCCGTGCTACTGCTGCTGTATATGAGACTGCCGTGATACGGCGGCAAACGAGAGGAGCTGACCGCCCATGATCCGCATCAGAAGCGGCGATACCGTGACGGAGCTGGCCTGGACCGGTGAGAATATCCCCGCCGCCCGCCTGCTGGCCCAGGCGGGGCTGTACCCCGACTATCCCTGCGGCGGGCAGGGCCGCTGCGGCAAGTGCCGCGTGCTGGCCCACGGTGACCTGTCCCCCGCCGCGCCGGAGGAACTGGCCCAGCTGCCACCCCGGGAGCTGGCCCGGGGTATGCGCCTTGCCTGCCTTGCCCGGATCTGCGGCCCCGACGCGGAGCTGACCCTCCCGCGGGAGGACGGTCTGCTGGTGGAGACCGGCGGCTCCCTGCACCGGCTGGAATGGGACCCGTGGGCCGCCGCTCTGGGCATCTGCGTGGACATCGGCACCACTACCGTGGCCGCTTACCTGTGGGATCTGGACCGCCGCTGCCGCTTGGGCGTGACCTCCTGCAAAAACCCGCAGGAGCGGTTCGGCGCGGACGTGGTGTCCCGTCTGGACGCCTCGCTGGCGGGTCAGGGCGACGCCCTGCGCGCCTGCATTGTCCGGTGTCTCAGCGACCTGGCCTATCAGCTGTGCCGACAGGCAGGCCGCCCCGTGTCCGATGTGGGCGGCGCGGTCATCACCGGCAACACCGCCATGCTGTACCTGCTGCGGGGCTACGATGTCCGCGACATTGCCCTTGCACCCTTTCAGGCGCGGCATCTGTTCGGCGAATCTGTCCCCGCGCGGGAGCTGGGCCTTGACTGGGGCGCGGACTGTCAGGTGTACCTGCCTCCCTGCCTGTCGGCCTACGTGGGCGCGGACATCACCTGCGGCCTGCTGGCCTGCGATATTCTCCACGCCCGCGGCCCCGCCCTGCTGGCGGACGTGGGCACCAATGGCGAGATGGCCCTTCTGTCGGACGGCGCCATCTACTGCTGCGCCACGGCGGCGGGTCCCGCCTTTGAGGGCGTGGGCATCTCCTGCGGCAGCGCCGCCGTCACCGGCGCCATTGACGCCGTGACTGTGGAAAACAATGCCCTGCGCTGTCACGTCATCGGCGGCGGCACGGCCCGCAGCCTGTGCGGTTCCGGCCTGTTGGACGCCGTAGCCGCCCTGCGGCGGCTGGAGCTGGTGGAGGACAGCGGCTACATGGAGGACGACAGCCTGCCCCTGAGCGGCAGCGTGTCCCTGCTGCGGCGGGACATCCGGTCGTTCCAGCTGGCCAAGGCCGCCGTCTGTGCCGGTGTGGACACCCTGCTCCGCGCCGCGGGCCGCGCTGCCTCGGAGGTGGAGACGGTCTGGCTGGCCGGCGGTTTCGGCTGTAAGCTGTCGCCGGACAGCGCCGGCGCCGTGGGCCTGCTGCCCCGCCAGCTGATCCCTGCCGTCCGGCCCTCCGGCAACACGGCGGCCATGGGCGCGGCGCTGCTGCTGTGCTCCCGCCGGTTCGAAGCGGAGACGGTGTCCATTGCCGCCGCTGCCCGGCTGGTGGACCTCTCCGCCTCCCCTGTGTTTCAGCAGCGCTTTGTGGAGGATATGACCCTTTCGGAGGTGACATCATGACGGCGCTTTTGGACCTGGCCCGCGCCGTGGGCTTTGAGGCGGCGGCCCCCCTGCGGGCGGAGCAGCTGGTTTTCCGGCCGGAGGTGCGGGAGATGTGCCGCGCCGACCGCTGCCGCAGCTATGGCAGAAACTGGTGTTGTCCCCCTGCCTGTCCCTCACTGGAGGACATGGCCCGCCGCATGGCGGACTACGGCGACGGTGTGCTGGTGGAGACGGTGGGCGCCATGGCCGATGACTTCGACTACGAGGCCATGATGGGCGCGGAAAAACGCCACAAGGAACGGTTCACCGCTCTGACCCGCACGCTGGCGGAGCGGTATGGCCGCGACGCGGTGCTGCCCATGGGCGCGGGGACCTGCCGCCGCTGCGCCGTCTGCACCTATCCCGACGCGCCCTGCCGCTTTCCGGCGGAGCGCATCACGTCCATGGAGGCATACGGCCTGCTGGTGAGTCAGGTGTGTGAGTCCTGCGGCGCGGTGTATTACCACGGCCCCCGCACCATCACCTACGTCAGCTGCGTGTTTCTGCGGCGGTGAATAGAGATACAGGAGAGAGCCCCGGCGAAAATCGGGGCCCTCTCCTGTTATACTTCCTATGCCTGCACCCTCCCGACAGACCCTCCGCGTGGGCGCGGGTCACTTTTGGCCGCAGCGGCCCGCTGCACAGACTCTCTCTGTGCCTCCGGCGGCCCCATTTCTTTCAGCAGCGAAAGAAATGGGGGAAAGAACGCCGCCAAAAACCAATGGTTTTTGGAATTCCTTTCGTCCGATCACAGCTACGCCGCAAAAAGGCCCACGCCGAATCGCTCCTGCCCCTATCCCCGCTGCCGCTTCCACGTGCCGCGGGAAAATGCCGTATCCTACCGCCGTGGAACAGTGTACCTCCGCGTGGTACGTAGGAGCGGCAGCGATAAGAGGACTGCACGCGATTCGTTGTACGGCGATGTTCGGCAATTTAAGTCGCGCGTGGTACGCGGCGGCGGTTTTCAGCGCACCCCAGCCGCGCAGGAAGTCTTGAAATCTGCGGTTTCAAGCAGCGTTTTTGGTCACTTTTGGGGCTGCGGCCAAAAGTGACCCACGCTCGGAAGTGCGGTGTCCTCCCTTCGAAAAAAAGAATGAGCGGGCCGTCGAGGACGACGCCGATCCCTGCAAAAAGCATATCGCCCTCCAAAAAAAGGAACCCCGCGCCCTTGGGCGCGGGATCCCTGTAACCATCAATCGCTGTCCAGCTTGAGGACTGCCATAAACGCCTCCGTGGGCACCTGCACCGTGCCCAGATTCCGCATCTTCTTCTTGCCCTCCTTCTGCTTCTCCAGCAGCTTCTTCTTGCGGGTGATATCGCCGCCGTAGCACTTGGCCAGCACGTCCTTCCGCATGGCCTTCACCGTCTCGCGGGCGATGATGCGGCCGCCGATGGCCGCCTGGATGGGCACCTCGAACAGCTGGCGGGGGATGTTCTCCTTCAGCTTCTCGCACAGGCGGCGGGCGCGGGGATACGCTTTGTCGCGGTGGGCGATGAAGCTCAGCGCGTCCACCCCGTCGCCGTTGAGCAGCAGGTCCACCTTCACCAGATCGCTGGTGCGGTAGCCGGACAGCTCATAGTCCAGCGAGGCGTAGCCCTTGGTGTTGGCCTTCAGCGTGTCGAAAAAGTCGTAGATGATCTCGTTCAGCGGCATCTGATAGTGCAGCTCCACCAGATGGGTGTCCAGATACTGCATGTCCTTGAACTCGCCGCGCCGCTCCTGGCACATGGGCATGATGTTCCCCACAAAGTCCTGCGGCGTGATGATGGACACCTTGACGTAAGGCTCCTCCGCGTGCTCGATGGAGCCCGGGTCGGGGTAGTTGTGGGGGTTGTCCACCTTCACCATGGTGCCGTCGGACTTGTAGACGTGGTAGATGACGCTGGGCAGCGTGGTCACCAGGTCCAGGTTGAATTCCCGCTCCAGCCGCTCCTGAATGATCTCCATGTGCAGCATTCCCAGAAAGCCGCAGCGGAAGCCGAAGCCCAGCGCCACGGAGGATTCCGGCTCAAACGTCAGCGACGCATCGTTGAGCTGCAGCTTCTCCAGCGCATCCCGCAGATCGGGGTACTTGCTGCCGTCCTCGGTGTAGATGCCGCAGTACACCATGGACTGGGCGGGGCGGTAGCCCGGCAGCGGCTCCGTAGCGGGGGCCGCGGCGTCGGTGATGGTGTCGCCCACGCGGGTATCTTTAACGTTCTTGATGCTGGCGGTGAAATAGCCTACCTCGCCGGCCTGCAGGCAGTCCGTGGGCTCGTTGCCCAGCGGCTTGAGATAGCCGCACTCCAGAATGGTGTACTCCGCGCCGCTGGCCATCATGCGAACGGTCTGGCCCTTGCGGATGGTACCCTCCATGATGCGGAACAGCACCACCACGCCCACGTAGGGGTCGTACTGGCTGTCGAACACCAGCGCCCGCAGCGGCGCCTTGGGGTCGCCCTTGGGGGCGGGCACGTTCTGCACCACGTCCTCCAGTACGGCGTCGATGTTGATGCCCAGCTTGGCGGAGATCTCCGGGGCCTCCAGCGCGGGCAGGCCGATGATGTCCTCCACCTCCTGCTTGGCCTTCAGAGGGTCGGCGGCGGGCAGGTCGATCTTGTTGAACACCGGCAGGATCTCCAGATCGTGGTCCATGGCAAGATACGTGTTGGCCAGCGTCTGGGCCTCCACGCCCTGGGTGGAATCCACCACCAGCAGCGCGCCCTCGCAGGCGGCCAGCGACCGGCTGACCTCATAATTGAAGTCCACGTGGCCTGGGGTGTCGATGAGGTTCAGGGCGTAGGTTTCTCCGTCCTGCGCCTTATAGAAGATCTGGACGGCGCGGGACTTGATGGTAATGCCCCGCTCCCGCTCCAGATCCATATTGTCCAGCAGCTGGTTCTCCATCTCCCGCTCCGGCACGGCGTTGCACTTCTCCAGCAGGCGATCCGCCAGCGTGGATTTGCCGTGGTCGATGTGGGCAATAATGGAAAAGTTGCGGATATGGGACTGGTCAAACATAGTAGAAAGCCTCCTTTGGAAATCCACGCTGCCCGCGTGGAGCGCGTACAAGCGTTTTGCGGGGCAAAACCTTGCCGCAGGCGGAATCCATTTCCGCCGAGGATGTCAAAATTATTTTCACCGCTTCGCCGCCAGGTCGTCCACATTGTGGACCACCTGCGCCGTGCTCTGCCCCACGCCGGGGGCGGCGGTGAGCGCATCGGAGTTCAGCTCCGGCACCTGCTCCGCCTCAGCCAGCGCCCGCAGGTATACCGCGCGGCTGCGCAGCATAGCGGCGTCCACCGTGCCCGCATCGAAGTCCACGCTGTCCACGGCGAAGAAATCCTCGTTGCCGCCGCCCCGCCGGTAGTAGTGCCGCAGCAGGGTATACAGCGCCGTGCTGAGATAGTCGCCGGCGGCGGTGATGGCCGTCCGGTCGCCGCACTTGCCCAGCAGGTCGAACAGCACGCCGGCGGTGTTCACCACCAGCTTTTTCTGCAAGGTGGCCAGGATACTGCCCTTCAGCGTTCCCTTTTCGTCGCTGGCGTCATACAGCTCCGCCGCCTCGATGATGGACCCGTCGCGGGAGCTGGTGCGCCCCAGCAGAAAGTCCGCCGACACGTGATAGAAGTCGCAGGCCCGGGCCACGAAGGCCAGTCCGGGCTCGCGGATGCCATTTTCGTAGTGGCTCAGCAGCGCCTGACTGATACCCAGTGCCGCAGCGGCCTTCCGCTGGCTGATGCCCATCTCCTGCCGCAGCAGGCTCAACGTTCTGGAAAAATCCGTTGCCAATTCTCTCACCCCGTTTATTTTTATACAGCCCGTAAATCATACCCTATATAATACGGATTGTAAATACATTTTTCGCTCCGCGTCCAAAAAATTTGCACCGTCCTCCGCCGTGTGCTACAATAGGTGCAATAAAATCTGGAGGTGCTGAACCATGGAAGAACAACTGATCCTGTACGTGCGCTACACGGCCAAGCCCGGCTGCCGCGAGTCCTTCGTCCGCGACATCGTGGAGGAAGGTATCCTGACCCAGATCCGGCAGGAGGACGGCTGCCTGGCCTATGACTACTACTTCTCCGCTCAGGACGAGAACGAGGTCCTGCTCATCGAGCGCTGGGAGAGCGCGGCCCACCAGCGCGTCCACATGGAGCAGCCCCATATGGCCCGCCTGCGGGAGATCAAGGATAAGTACATCGCCGCCACCAAGCTGGGCCGCGTTCACCTGGAGGACTGACCCATGCTGTTCGATACCCATGCCCACTACGACGATGAAGCCTTCGACGCCGACCGCGACCAGCTGCTGACGGCCCTGCCAGACTGCGGTGTGGGGCTGGTCATCGATCCGGGCTGCGACCTCACCAGCTCCCGCAGAGCGGTGGAGCTGGCGGCGGCCTACCCCCACGTCTACGCGGCGGTGGGCATCCATCCCGAGAACTGCGGCGGCTGCACCGACGACGATCTGGCGGCCCTGCGCCCCCTGGCGCAGCAGCCCAAGGTGGTGGCCATCGGCGAGATCGGGCTGGATTACTACTGGGAGGAGAACCCGCCTCGGGAATTCCAGCAGCAGGTGTTCCGCCGCCAGCTTGCGCTGGCGCGGGAGCTTCAGCTGCCGGTGATCGTCCACGATCGGGAGGCTCACGCCGACACCCTCTCCATCGTGCGGGAATCCCCCGATGTCACCGGCGTGTTCCACTGCTTTTCCGGCAGTCCCGAGATGGCGCAGGAGCTGCTGAAGTTGGGCTGGTATCTGGGGTTTGATGGCCCCGTGACCTATAAGAACGCCCGCCGCGCGCCGGAGGTGGCGGCGGTGACGCCGCTGGACCGGATGCTCATCGAGACGGACAGCCCCTACATGACGCCGGTGCCCTATCACGGCAAGCGCAACGACTCCGGCTATGTCCGTCTGGTGGCGGAAAAGCTGGCAGAGTGGAAGGGCGTCGCGCCGGAGGAGATGGCCCGCCTCACCACGGAGAACGGCAAGCGCCTGTTCCGCATTTCCTGACAACTGGACAAAAAAGGGACCTGAACGCCATGCGTTCAGGTCCCTTTTTATCGTTGTGTCAGATGCTCAGCACAGCTTGGCGCCGGCGGGCACGCTGTCATCGATGAGCATCAGGTGCAGCTTCTCCTCGCCGTGCTCCTGATGGACGGCGGAGATCAGCATGCCGCAGCTGGGGATGCCCATCATCTTGCGGGGCGGCAGGTTTAGGATGGCAATGGCCGTCTTGCCGATGAGCTGCTCCGGCTCATAGTACTGGTGGATGCCGGAGAGAATGATGCGGTCGGTGCCGCTGCCGTCGTCCAGCGTAAACTTCAGCAGCTTGTCGCTCTTCTTCACGGCCTCGCAGTTCTTGATCTTCACGGCGCGGAAGTCGGACTTCAGGAACGTGTCGAAGTCCACCTCCTCCTGCACGAAGGGCTCCACCTCCACGGCGGGCAGCGCCGCCTTCTTCTGAGCCTCCTGCATGGCGTTGAGCTTCTCCAGCGTGGCCTCGGCGTCCACGCGGGGGAACAGATTCTCGCCCTTGGAGACCTGAGCCTCGGCGGGCAGCACGCCCCACACGCTGGCGTTGTCCCAGGTGCGGGCCGCCGTGCCTGCGCCGATCTTGGCAAAGATCTTCTCACAGGTGTCCGGCATCACCGGCATCAGCAGCGTAGTACACACGCGGATGGTCTCCAGCAGGTTATACAGCACCGTGGCCAGCCGGACGTGTTTGCTCTCGTCCTTGCCCAGCGTCCAGGGGGCCGTCTCGTCGATATACTTGTTGGCGCGGTCAATGACCTTGAAGATCTCGTCCAGCCCGTTCTGCAGCTGGAGCTTGTCCATCTCCGCCTCATAGCGGCCCCGCAGGGCACACACGGTCTTTTTCAGGTCGCAGTCCTCCGGCGTGGCACCGCAGCCTGCAGGCAGGGAGCCGCCGAAGTACTTGTTCACCATGGCGGTGGTGCGGCTGACCAGGTTGCCCAGGTCGTTGGCCAGGTCGGTGTTGATGGTCTGGATCAGCAGTTCGTTGGAAAAATTGCCGTCGGAGCCGAAGGGGAACTCCCGCAGCAGGAAATAGCGCAGCGCGTCCACGCCATAGCGCTCGGCCAGCACATAGGGGTCCACCACATTGCCCTTGGACTTGGACATCTTGCCGCCGTCGATGACCAGCCAGCCGTGGCCGTACACATGCTTGGGCAGGGGCAGGTCCACGCTCATCAGCATGGCAGGCCAGATGATGCTGTGGAACCGGACGATCTCCTTGCCCACGATGTGGTAGTCGGCAGGCCAGAACTTCTCAAAATCGTGATACCGGTCGTTGTCCAGGCCCAGCGCCGTACAGTAGTTGAACAGCGCGTCTACCCACACGTACACCACGTGGCCCGGGTCGAAGTCCACGGGGATGCCCCAGGTGAAGCTGGTGCGGCTGACGCACAGGTCCTCCAGACCGGGCTTGATGAAGTTGTTCACCATCTCGTTGACGCGGGAGCGGGGCTGCAGGAAGTCGGTGTCCTCCAGCAGGTGCTGCACCCTGTCGGCGTACTTGCTCAGCCGGAAGAAATAGGCCTCCTCCTCGGCATCGTGTACCTCGCGGCCGCAGTCGGGGCACTTGCCGTCCACCAGCTGGCTCTCGGTCCAGAAGCTCTCGCAGGGGGTGCAGTACTTGCCCTTATAGGCGCCCTTATAGATGTCGCCGTTGTCATACATCTTCTTGAAGATCTTCTGCACGGCGGCACAGTGATAGTCATCGGTGGTGCGGATGAAGCGGTCGTTGGAAATGTTCATCAGCTTCCACAGATCGCGGACGCCCCGCTCGCCCTCCACGATGCGGTCCACAAAGGCCTGGGGGGTCATGCCGGCCTCCTCGGCCTTGGTCTCGATCTTCTGGCCGTGCTCATCGGTGCCGGTGAGGAACATCACGTCGTAGCCCCGCAAACGCTTGTAGCGGGCGATGGCGTCGGTGGCCACGGTGCAGTAGGTATGGCCGATGTGCAGCTTGTCCGATGGATAGTAGATGGGCGTTGTGATATAAAACGTATTTTTTTCCATAGGTGGTCTATCTCCTTTTCCGCCGCCCCGAATGGAAGGCCGGCTTAAAATACTGGCAGTCATTCATACTATTGTAGAGCACGCGGCGGGCTTTGTCAATCTATCCACCATCATGATGGGGAAAACTCCGCGATTTTTGCGTAAAAAGCCATTTACAGACTGAGAAAAATTTTGTATAATGGAGAATAGTGATTTGCGGGGCACGTGAAAATGCGCCCGCCGGAACAAATGAGCTTAGGAGGAACCCCCCATGTCTTACAGAATTCTCGTCATCAACCCCGGCTCCACCTCCACCAAGATCGGTGTCTATGAGGATGAGCAGCTGCTCTTTGACAAGACCCTGCGCCATAGTGCGGAGGACATTGCCCAGTTCAACACCATCGCCGCCCAGAAGGACTGGCGCCGCGATCTGGTCATGCGCGCGCTGCGCGAGCAGGGCATCGACGCCCGCACCCTGTCCGCCGTCAGCGGCCGCGGCGGTCTGCTGCGTCCCATCCGCGGCGGCACCTACGCCGTCAACGACAACATGGTCACGGACTGCACCATCGGCATTCAGGGTCAGCACGCCTCCAACCTGGGCGGCCTGATCGCCCGCGAGATCGGCGACGAGCTGGGCATCCCCTCCTACATCGTGGACCCCGTGGTCATCGATGAGATGGCTGATGTGGCGCGCTATGCCGGTCATCCCCTGTTCCAGCGTGTCAGCATTTTCCACGCCCTGAACCAGAAGGCCGTGGCCAAGCGCTTTGCCAAGGAGCAGGGCAAGAAATATGAGGAGCTGAACCTCATCGTCTGCCACATGGGCGGCGGCGTTTCCATCGGCGCCCACATGAAGGGCAGCGTGGTGGACACCCAGAACGCACTGGACGGCGAGGGTCCCTTCTCTCCCGAGCGCTCCGGCTCCCTGCCCACCGGCCAGCTGGTGAAGCAGTGCTTCTCCGGCAAGTACACCGAGGGGGAGATGCACCGCATGCTCTCCGGCCGCGGCGGTCTGGTGGCCTACACCGGCTCCAACGACATGCGCTATCTGCTGGCGCAGGCCGAACACGATAAGAAGATCGCCGGTGTGGTGGACGCGTTCCACTATCAGATCGGCAAGGAGATCGGCGCCATGGCCGCCGTTATGCACGGCAAGGTGGATCAGATCATCCTCACCGGCGGCATCGCCTATGGCAAGGAGACGGTGGATGCCATCTCCGAGATGGTCGGCTGGATCGCCCCCATCACCGTCTACCCCGGCGAGGACGAGCTGCTGGCGCTGGCGCAGGGCGCTCTCCGCGTGCTCAAGGGCGAGGAGCCGGCACTGGAGTACCGCCGTCCCCGTCCCGACGACAACAACTGATCTATCCGCAGCTAAAAAGGCCGTCCGGCATACGCCGGACGGCCTCTTTTTTACTATGCTGACGCTTACTGCTCCTGCGCGGGCTTCCCGCACTGGGGGCAAACGCCGTTTTCCAGTCTGCTGCCGCACTCCCGGCAGAACTGGGCGGGCCGGGCAGGCTCCTCCCAAACGGGCTGGGGCTGAATTGGGGGCTGCGGTTCTGGCTGGGGCTGGTACGGCGGCTGGGGCTGAACCGGGGGTTGAGGCTGAACCGGAGGCTGGGGCTGCGGCTCCTTGCGCTGGATAGCCTTTTTCAGCTCCTCCACATCAGGGGCGGCAAACACATCGCCGCCGGCGCTGCCGGTCTCGTCCGCCAGTTTACGGTTGATGGAGATGACATTTTTCACCAGCAGAATGGCCATCATCATCAGCTCATAGCTGAGGCGAACGGCGATGGGTCCCACAATGATGCACAGCAGGCCGGTGCCGCCCATCCATCTGCTTGCGCCGGTCCAGTAATCCCTTTGGACATTGAACAGCTGGAGCACGCCGTAGAGAACGATGAAGGCGGTGGAGAAGATGTACAGCGCTTGCAGGATCTTTTCCACCACGAGGAACTTGAAGCTGCACAGATCGTGCAGGAATTTGCCGAAGGCGTTCAGCTTCTCCCGGCGCTTTTCCGGCACAATGAAGATAAATGCCAATACGGTTGCGGCAATGGCGAGAACCACCGCGATGATCAGAAAAATCAGTTGCTTCATGGGACTCTCTCCTTTTCTATGTAATACCATCATGATAACAACGGTTCACGCTGTTGTCAACACAAGAAAGAGGCCGTCCGGCATACGCCGGACGGCCTCTTTTTTACGTTCAGCTGTTGATAACGTAGCTGCCGGACGCCGGCGCCTCCGCAGCCGCTGCCACCAGCCGCGTCTCCGCGTCGTAGCCCTTGGGCAGCTGCCGCTGCACCGCTGCCGCGTCCTCTCCGGACGGGAGATAGATGCGGTCGAACAGCTCCGCCAGCTGGGTCGCCGTCAGAGCATTGTCCCCGCTGCCGCGCAGCGTCACCGACAGGGCCACGCCCTTCGGCAGACTGCTGCGCAGGCTCTTGGCGAAGTCGGTGAGGATCTGCACATGGTCGCTGCCGCCGTTGGCGATAGCCTCCAGATCTCCCTCCGCCGGATAGCAGAACCAGTCCAGCAGGATCTCGTCGAACCCCAGCTCCGCGCACTCGGTGCTCAGCGCCGTGATGTAGCTCAGCACTGCGGGATTGGTAGGATCCAGCCACGCGCCGCCGTTGGCATCGTACCACAAACTGTCGTCCTCCCGCACCAGCGCCGTCTCCGGCAGTCCCTGTGCGTAGGCGCTGTCGCTGAAGCAGCAGATACGCGCCACCGTGTATCGGTCGCTGGCCAGCAGCTGCTTCAGGCAGTCCAGCGGGCGTCCCTGCTCCACGATGACGTTCTGTGGCACCGACACCTGCGTGCCGTAGGTAATGCCGCCGTTCTCGCGCTTCACCGCCAGCACCATGTCCTCCGGCACTAGGGTGTTCATGATGTAGTCCGCGCCCCACCACAGGCAGTCGTCGGGCAGGCGTGTGGCGTGGAGCGCCGTTACCGGCGTCAGCGTGCTCTCCGGTTCCAGACGGTCGATGTCCACATCCTCCACCGGCGTCTTATCCGGCGTGGGTGTGCCGTCATGCCGTCCCCAGGGCAGCTCCAGATGGACCTGTCCCGCCTCATCGTAGACCAGATAGTTCTGCACCGCCAGATATCCCACGGCGCCCAGCAGGATCAGCACCAATACCACGATCAGCACGATACGGCCGGTGGAAACGCGGCCCCGATAACTGTTGTACCCCCTTGTCGCCATAGGCGTACCCTCCCTTAGGGCTGGATGCTGTCCACCAGCGCCACGCGGCGGGCGTGGCGTCCGCCCTCAAACTCTGTGGACAGGAAGATCTCCACCATGCGCTTGGCCAGATTCGGCCCCGTGATACCGGCGCCCAGCGCCAGCACATTGGCATCGTTGTGGCGGCGGGTCATCTCCGCCTGCAAACAGTCGGTGCACAGGGCGCAGCGAACGCCGCCCACCTTGTTGGCGGCCATGGACACGCCGATGCCGGTGGTGCAGATGACAATGCCCTTGCTGCACTCCCCGGCGGCCACGGCCCGGGCCACCTTCTCGGCGTAAACGGGATAGTCCACGCTCTCCGTGGAGAAGCAGCCCACATCCTCAAAGTCGATGTCGTGCTCCTCCAGCCAGATGAGAATGTCCTGCTTCAGCAGATAGCCGCCGTGGTCGCAGCCGATGGCAATTTTCATGGTCGTGTTCTCCTTTTTCTTTTATAGGGGGCGGAAAATGGGCTTCCCACCCTCAAATGTGCAGAAATACCGGAAGCCGCAGTCCCGCAGCAGCTGCTGCCGCTCAGGGATGGCGCAGCCCACCATGTCGCGGGAGTGCGCATCAGAGCCCAGGGTGATGACCTCGCCGCCCATCTCCCGGTACAGCCGGAGGATGTCTCCGGCCGGCAGCGGCGTGTTGCCGCGGTTGGTGTTGCACTCGATGCCCAGCCCCTTGGGGATGATGGTGCGGAAGATGTCCTCTACCTGCGCCATATGGGACTGGAACGTCATGTGCTCACCCAGATTCTCGTTTATGTACCGCAGCGGCAGCGTCAGGTGGCCCAGCACGCTGCACCGCCCCCACTTCGCCAACTCCAGCACATCCTCCAGATAACTGTCGATAAGTGCATGATAATACGTTTCCGAATTTTTTTCAACGTAGTACAGGTCAAAATTTCCAAATTTTTTCCCCGCCATGTGGACGGACCCGATGACGAAATCCAGCTTGGGCGCGTGATCCAGCAGATGCTCCGCCCGGTCAAAGGCCAGATTCGCCTCGCCCAGCTCCGCGCCCAGCCGGATGGTGAGCCGGTCGCCGTACAGCCGCCGCGCCTCCGCCAGCTCCGTCTGGGCCTTGTCCCAGTCGAAGTCCCAGCGGGGCTGGAGGCTGCCCCAGCAGATGGTGTCCACATGGTCGGTGATGCAGATCTCGTCCAGCCCGCGGGCCACGGCGGCCTCCGCCATGCGGGCGATGGTTTCCCGCCCGTCGGGGGAGCAGTCGGAATGGGTGTGATAATCAGCCAGATACATACGGCACCTTATTTCTTTCTCAGGAAGTCCAGAAAGCTCTTGCGCTTTTCATAGTTCTTCTCGCCCAGCGTCTCGCTGAATTTCTTCAGCGCCTCCTTCTGCTCGCGGTTCAGGCCGCGGGGCGTCTCGATGACCACGGTGACGTACTGATCGCCGCGTCCCCGTCCGTTGAGCACGGGGATGCCCTTGCCCCGCAGCCGGAACACAGCGCCGGTCTGGGTGCCCTCGGGGATGCTGTACTCCACGGAGTCGTCGATGGTGGGGATCTTCAGCTTCGCACCCAGCACCGCCTGGCTGAACGTGATGGGCGCCTCGCAGAACACGTCGTAGCCCTCGCGGCGGAACAGCTCATGGGGCCGCACCATCACGGTGATCAGCAGATCGCCGGCAGGCCCGCCGTTCTTACCGGCGTTGCCCTGCCCACGCAGGGAGATGGTCTGGCCGTGGTCGATACCGGCGGGGATGGTGACCTTGATGGTCTTGCGTTTGCGCACCGCGCCGCTGCCGCCGCAGTCGGCGCAGGGCTGGTGGATGATCTTGCCGGTGCCGCGGCAGCGCTGGCAGGGTCTGCTGCTGGCGAACACGCCCATGGGCGTGCGCTGCTGCACCTGCACCATGCCGCTGCCGTGACAGTCGGGGCAGATCTCCGGCGTGGTGCCCGGGGCACAGCCGTTGCCCTTGCAGGTGGGGCATTGCTCGCTGCGCTCGATGGTGACATCCTTCTCACAGCCGTGGGCCGCCTCCAGGAACGTCACGGCCACGCTGGCGCGGATGCTCTCGCCCCGCTGGGGGCCGTTGCGGCGGGTCTGCCCGCCGCTGCCGAAGCCGCCGCCGAAAAAGCTGCCGAAGATGTCGCCCAGATCGCCGAAGTCGAAGCCGCCGCCAAAGCCGCCGCCGGCTCCGCCTGCCCCTGCGCCGTAGCTGGGGTCCACACCGGCGAAGCCGAACTGGTCATACCGCGCCTTCTTCTCCGGATCAGACAGCACCTCGTTGGCCTCGTTGACCTCCTTGAACTTCTCCTCGGCCTCCTTGTCGCCGGGGTTCATGTCAGGGTGGTACTTGCGGGCCAGCTTCTTATATGCTTTTTTGATCTCGTCCTCGGATGCGCCCTTGCTGACGCCCAGGACCTCATAGTAATCGCGTTTATTTTCTGCCATCGTCGTTCTCTCCGATAATACCACAAGAAGGGACAGGCTGCCCTGTCCCTCTCGTGGGATATGTGTTACTTGTTCTGGTCGTCGTCATCGACTACCTTGTAGTCGGCGTCGTAGTACTGCTGACCGCCTGCATTGGGGTCGCCCTGGGGCTGACCGCCCATGTTGGGATCGCCCTGGGGCGCCGCCTGCTGGTACAGCTTCTCGCTCATCTTATAGAACAGCTGGGTCAGCTCCTCGGTAGCGGCCTTGATGGCGTCGGTGTCCTCGCCCTTCAGAGTCTCCTTCAGCTTATCCAGACCGGTCTGCACGGGAGCCTTCTCGCTCTCGGGCACCTTGTCGCCCACCTCGCTCAGGGTCTTCTCAGCCTGATAGACCAGCTGATCGGCCTGGTTGCGGATCTCCACCTTCTCCTTGATCTTGGCATCCTCGGCGGCATACTGCTCGGCCTCCTTGACAGCCTTCTCAATGTCATCCTTGCTCATGTTGGAGGAGGAAGTGATGGTGATGTGCTGGGCGTTGCCGGTGCCCAGATCCTTGGCGGACACGTTGACGATGCCGTTGGCGTCGATGTCGAAGGTCACCTCGATCTGAGGCACGCCGCGGCGTGCCGGAGCGATGCCGTCCAGATGGAAGCGGCCCAGGCTCTTGTTGGCGGCGGCCATCTCGCGCTCACCCTGCAGCACGTTGACCTCCACGGAGGTCTGGTTGTCGGCGGCGGTGGAGAAGATCTGGCTCTTCTTGACGGGGATGGTGGTGTTGCGCTCGATCAGACGGGTGCAGACACCGCCCATGGTCTCGATGCCCAGAGACAGGGGGGTGACATCCAGCAGCAGCAGACCCTTGACGTCGCCGGTCAGCACACCGGCCTGCAGAGCCGCGCCCATGGCCACGCATTCATCGGGGTTGATGCCCTTGAAGGGCTCGCTGCCCGTGAAGCTCTTCACGGCCTCCACCACGGCGGGGATACGGCTGGAGCCGCCCACCATCAGCACCTTGGCGAGGTCAGAGGGCTTCAGACCGGCATCAGACATGGCCTGACGCACGGGACCCATGGTAGCGTCCACCAGATGGCCGGTAAGCTCGTTGAACTTGGCGCGGGTCAGCGTCACGTCCAGATGCTTGGGGCCGGTGGCGTCGGCGGTGATATAGGGCAGGTTGATGTTGCTGGTGGTGACGCCGGACAGCTCGATCTTGGCCTTCTCGGCGGCCTCCTTCAGACGCTGCATGGCCACCTTGTCGCCGCTGAGGTCGATGCCATCGGTGCGCTTGAACTCGCTGACCAGATACTTCATGATGCACTGGTCGAAGTCGTCGCCGCCCAGACGGTTGTTGCCAGCGGTGGCCAGCACCTCGATGACGCCGTCGTCGATCTCCAGAATGGACACATCGAAGGTGCCGCCGCCCAGGTCGTACACCATGATCTTCTGGGCCTGCTCCTTGTCCACGCCATAGGCCAGCGCGGCGGCGGTAGGCTCGTTGATGATACGCTTTACGTCCAGACCGGCGATCTTGCCGGCGTCCTTGGTGGCCTGACGCTGGGAGTCGGTGAAGTAGGCGGGGACGGTGATGACAGCCTCGGTGACGGTGCTGCCCAGATACGCCTCTGCGTCAGCCTTCAGCTTCTGCAGGATCATGGCGCTGATCTCCTGGGGAGTGTAGCTCTTGCCGTCGATAGAGACGCGGTGGTCGGTGCCCATCTCGCGCTTGATGGAGGAAATGGTGCGGTCGGGGTTGGTGATGGCCTGACGCTTTGCCACCTGACCCACCATACGCTCGCCGGTCTTGCTGAATGCCACCACAGACGGGGTGGTGCGGTTGCCTTCCGCGTTAGGAATAACGACTGCCTCGCCGCCTTCCATCACGGCTACGCAGGAATTGGTCGTACCGAGGTCGATACCGATAACTTTAGACATAATGATTGCCTCCTGAATTTATCTTAATTTCATTTATTTACGGGTTTAAGAGATCAATAGGGACGGTCGGGCATGATGATCGCCGCGATGATATACGCCAGCAGACCGCTGCCGCCCAGCAGGCTGAACAGCACCCAGCCCAGACGCACCAGCGTGGAGTCGATATTGAAATACTCGGCGATGCCGCCGCAGACGCCGGCCAGCTTCTTGTCCGTACTGCTCTTATACAGCTTCTTTTCGTTCATGGAAATACTCCTTTCAGTTTGCCACCTTCACCATGGCGAAGCGCAGCACCTTATCTCCGATCATGAAGCCCTTCTGGAACACCTCCACGATGGTGTTCTCTCCGGTGCTCTCGTCCTCCGTGTGCATCACGGCGTTGTGCTTTTCCGGGTCGAAGGGCTGCCCCAGCGCGGGGATCTCGGTAACGCCCATCTGGCCCAGCACGTCGATGAACTGCTTGCAGATCATCTCCAGCCCCTGCCGGTGGCCGTCACCCTCCTCAAACTGCTGCACGCCCCGCTCCAGATTGTCCAGCACCGCCAAAAACGGCTTGATGGTGTCGGCTTTGGCCGTACCGTACACATTTTCCTTTTCGCGGGTGGTGCGCTTGCGATAGTTGTCGTATTCCGCCGCCAGACGGAGGTACTTGTCGTTGGCATCGGCCAGCACCTTGGCCAGCTGCTCCATCTGCTCCATCTGGGACTTGGTGACGGTGAACGTCTCCTCCTGCACCGCCTCCTCGGCGGGCGCCGCAGTCTGTTCTGCCGTCTCCTGTGCCGCCGTTTCTTCGGCGGACGCCTTCTTTTTCTGCTTATCCTTTTCGCTCATTGTATATCCTCCGGTAGCTGTTTTTTACCAAACATACGGCTCAGGCTCTCTGCAAAGTAGCTCAGCCGCGCCGCCACAGCGGCGTAATCCATGCGGGTGGGGCCCACAACGCCCACCAGACCCCGCATGTTGTCCCCAATGTCGTAGCTGGCGATGACCACGCTGCTCTCCTTCAGGGCGTCGTTGACGTTTTCCGGCCCGATGAGGATCTGCATGGGCGCATCGCTCTGGGGCACCGGCAGGTCCTCCTTATTGTCCACCATGAAGCTCATGAGATCGTGAGCCTTGTCGATGTCCCGAAATTCCGGAAACTTCAGAAGCTGGCTGGCGCCGTTGGTAAACACCTGCTGGTGCTGGGTCTCCTCCAACAGCGTGCAGGCATATTCCGTCACGCGGTTGAGAAGCAGGAACCACTGGCCCGACACCTGATCCGACAGGCTCATCAGCGTGGCATTCATCTGTTCCGGCGCCGCCCCCACAAAGTGGGTGTTCAGCAGGTGGCTCAGCTGCGGCAGCGTCTCGGCGTCCACCGGCAGGTCCAGCTGCATCAGCTGGCTCTTGACGCGGTTGTCCGACAGCATCACCACGGCGATAAAGCTGCTCTCGCTGACGGAGATGAGCTCGAACCGCTGCACGGTGGCGACCGTCCGGTGATCGGCCACGGCGTAGGTGGGGTAGCCCACAAAGCTGGATACCATCTGTCCGGCCTGACTGATGACCTGATCCACCTGCTTCATCTGGCCGGACAGGGCATCGTTGATCTTGGCCGTCTCCTCCGGCGACAGAGCCTTGCGCTCCATCAGCTCGTTGACGTACAGCCGGTAGCCCTTGGCCGACGGCACACGTCCCGCGGAGGTGTGTGGCTGCTCCAGATAGCCCATCTCCACCAGATCCGCCAGCTCGTTGCGGATGGTGGCGGAGCTGATCTTGCCGGGCATCTGTTCCACGATGGCCTTGGAGCCCACGGGCTCGGCGGTGTTGATATAGCTTTCCACCACGATCTTCAATATTTGCTTTTTGCGGTCTGTCAATTCCATAGCTTTCTCCGTTTAGCACTCATGCTTTTCGAGTGCTAAACGCAGTTTACCACCCTCCCCAGATAATGTCAATAGGTGCTATTTTAATTATTTGTAAACACGGCGCAGGAAAAAGCGCCCCGCCGGAAGGCGGAGCGCTTTGGGCCGTATGGCTTATTTTCAGGACTCCTCCGCCGGCTTGCTGCGGATGAACTCCTGCACCAGCGTGTATACGATGGAGCACACCGGCACGCCCAGCAGCATGCCCAGCACGCCGAAGGCCCCGCCGCCCAAGGTGACGGCGGCCAGTACCCACAGCCCGGGCAGTCCCACGGACTTGCCCACCACCTTGGGATAGATGAGGTTGCCCTCCACCTGCTGCAGGATCAACAGGAAGATCAGGAACGTCAGGGCCTTGATGGGGCTCTGGAACACGATGAGGAACGCGCCGGTGGCCGCGCCGATCCACGCGCCGAAGATGGGGATCAGCGACAGTGCCGCGATGATGACCGACACCGGCAGGGCGTAGGGCAGACGCAGGATCAGCATGCCCAGACAGCATAGGGTGCCCAGAATGAACGCCTCCGTCACCTGACCGGTGACGAAGCTGGAAAAGGCGTTGTTGCTCAGGCTCAGCAGCCGCAGCAGCCGGTCCGCCGCCTTCTGAGGCAGGCTGCGCCGCAGCAGCCGCCTGGACTGGGCGAGGAGCGTCTCCTTCTGGGCCAGCAGGTACAGGGAGAACACCAGCGCCAGCAGGAAGTTCACCAGCGCCCCCACGATGGAGGCGGTGATGTTCACCGTGGTGTTCACCACGCTGTCGCCCTTCTCCTGCAAAAAGCCGGTGATGGTGTTCTTCACGCTGTCCGCGTCCAGCGCCAGCTCCGGCAGGGTCACGCCGTGCTCCGCCCCGAAGGCGCTGAGGTTCTCCCACCACGCCTGGATCTGGGCCACGTAGGTGGGGATGTTGGCCACCAGCGTGGAGCCCGCCTCCTCCAACCGGGGAAGAAGAATAAAGAAGATGGCGAAAATGATGCCGATGAACAGCACCATGGTCAGCGCCAGACAGACGGGCCGCTTCAGCTTCCGGCTCCACCGACTGTCCCATTTGGCCAGCGCACGGTCCCACAGCCGCTCCAGCGCCGCCATCATCAGGTTCAGCACAAAGGCGATGCAGATGCCCAGCAGCAGCGGTGACAGCAGATCCAGCAGCTTCCCCAGCACCTTTGTCACTGCCGAGATGTTGTAAAGCCCCCAGAACAGCAGCACCGCAAAGGTGATGAGCAGCATGATGCGCTGCATGGTCTTTTTGTTGAGTTCCAAGTGTACTCCGCCCTTTCTGACCGTATTTTCTCTATTCTACCATGTTTGCCGCCGGCAGTCTATTAAGATTCTGTATACTTTTTCCCCGCTTGTGTCTTTCCGCTGCGGATGGTATAATCAGAGAAATGACAAACAGGAGGTATGCGCATGACTGTTACCGAAGCATTGGAAAAGCTGAAAACCTATGAACAGACCAGCTTTGCACTGGGCCACGCCATGGGCCTTTTGTACTACGACGGCGTTACCGTGGCGCCCAAGGGCGCTGCCGCCGTCCGCGGCGACACATCGGCGGAGCTGAGCCGTATCGACTATCAGCTCACCACTGCACCGGAGACGGTGGAGATGCTGGAGACCCTGATGGCTGCGCGGGAGGAGCTGGACGCCGTCACCCGCCGCAAGGTGGAGGAGTACTGGCGCAGCTATGACCGTACCCGCCGCATCCCGGAGGAGGAGTTCGTGGCCTATCAGCGCCTGTCGATCAAGGCTGACGATGTGTGTCAGACCGCCAAAGAGACCAATGATTTTGCCCTGTTCGAGCCGTATCTGCAGGAGATGTTCGACACCCTGAAGCGCTTCGCCCTGTACTGGGAGCCGGACAAGGCTCCCTACGAGACGATGCTGGACAACTATGAGCGGGGCCTGACCACTGCCGCCTGCGACGAATTTTTCGCCGCTCTGCGGCAAAAGCTGGTGCCCCTGATCCATCGCGTCACCGCCCACGCCGACCGGGTGGACGACGCACCGCTCCACGCCGATTTCCCCATCCCCATCCAGCGGGAGTTCTCCGACTTCGTCATGGATGTCATGGGCATCGACAGAAACCACTGCACCATCGGCGAGACGGAGCACCCCTTCACCATCAACTTCTCCCGGGACGACGTGCGCATCACCACCCACTACCACGCCGACATGGTGGCCTCCTCCCTGTTCTCCGTGATCCACGAGGGCGGCCACGCCCTGTACGAGCTGCACACCGGCAGGGAGCTGGCCCGCAGCAACCTGGGCGCCGGCGTCTCCATGGGCATCCACGAGAGCCAGTCCCGCTTCTACGAGAACATCATCGGCCGAAGCCGCGCCTTCTGCTCCATCATCTATCCGTGGCTGAAGGAGCACTTCGCCCCACGTCTGGACCATGTGACGGAGGACGACTTCTACCGCATGATCAACAAGTCCGAGCCCTCCCTCATCCGCACCGAGGCCGACGAGCTGACCTATTGCCTGCACATCATGGTGCGCTACGAGCTGGAAAAGCGCATGTTCGACGGCTCCCTCACCGCCCACGATCTGCCCGCCGAATGGAACCGCCTCTATAAGGAGTATCTGGGCATTGATGTGCCCGATGACCGGCAGGGCGTGCTCCAGGACTCCCACTGGGCCAACGGCAACATCGGCTACTTCCCCTCCTACGCCATCGGCTCGGCCTACGGCGCCCAGTACCTCCGGGAGATGTCCGGGGCGCTGGACGTGGACGCCGTGGTGCGCTCCGGCGACCTGACCCCCATCAACAACTGGCTGGAGGACAGGATCTGGAAGCATGGCTGCATGAAGGACCCCGTGGCCCTGTTCGAATCGGTCTGCGGCAAGTTCGACCCCGACTGCTACGTGGCCTATCTGGAGAAGAAGTTCACCGAGGTCTACGGCCTGTCATAAGACAAAAGGGAACGCGCACATTGTGCGCGTTCCCTTTTGTCCTTTATACGGCGGCTCCGGCGGGGGCATTCTCCGTCTCCGCCTCTGCGGCGGCAGGGATCAGCTCCTTGATGAAGCACCGGCGGCGCTTGTGCTGCTCCGTTTGGAAGTCCTTCCACTGGGACTGCACCTTGTCGTTCATCTCCAGCATGGGGCCGGTCTCCGCCTGCTTGATGCCCATCTTCAGGCAGCCCTTCATGGCCTTGCTGAGGATGACGGCGTTGACGCCACGGGACTGATAGTCCGGATGCACGGCGATGAGCAGCAGGTCTATGGTATCGTTTTTCCGGAAGGATTTCAGCACGTCCATCCAGCCGGTGGGGAACAGCCGTCCCCTGTGCTTCTGCATGGCGGTGGCCAGACTGGGTGCGCCTACGCCGAAGGCGACCATCCGGTCGTTCTTATCCATGACGAAACAGGTGGTGTGGGGGTTGATCAGCGGCGCGAATTTGGAAGCATACTTTTTGATCTGTTCATCCGTCAGATCCACCGTGCCGTACAGCGGGGCGTAGGCCACGTTCACCAGGTCGAAAAACGGCTTCAGCAGCGGCAGATACGCCAGCCGGCTCTTGGGCTCCACGATGTGCAGATGGTTGCGCTTGAGCACGAAGTCCGACAGCTTCTCCCACCGCTGGATGGTTTTCTCGTCGGTGGGCACGGTGATGAGCTCCTCGATCCAGTCCACGTCCTTCACGTAGCCCAGCGCCGCCATGTGGTCGATGTAGTAGGGGTGATTATAGTATGTAAAGAAGCAGCTGCGGCGGTCGAAGCCCTCCACCAGCATACCCTCACGGTCCATGTCGGTGAAGCCCAGCGGCCCATGCACCGCGGTGCAGCCCAGCTCCCGTGCCCAGTCCTCCACGGCGGCGAACAGCGCAGCGGATACCTCAGGATCGTCGATAAAGTCCACCTGGGTGAACCGCATCCGGTTGGTGCCCCACTTTTCATTGGCCTTGCGGCTGCGGATGGCGCCGATGCGCCCCACGATCTCCCCGTCCCGTTCCGCCAGCCAGCACCGCGCGTCGCAGTAGGAGAACGCCGGATTTTTCTGACGTTCCCAGTCGGACAGGTCGTCGCCATACGTGGCGGGCACGAACTGCGGCACGCCGCGGTACAGCTGATTGGGATAATCCACGAACCGGCGCAGCTGCGCCTTCGTGGTCACTTCTACAATAGAAACCATAACTGCTCCTCCTGAGCAAGCGTATTATATCCATATGATATATATGATGTATGTGTATCCACACCGTAATTCCATACAGTGACAGTGTACCTCTTTCTTTCCGTAAAAGCAAGCGCATAAAATACTGGTATCTTCTGCGGTGTTGTGTTATACTCAACTCAAAAATGAATTATCGGGAGGAGAGGGAAACATGGAACTTCTTTGGTACGACATCCGCACGCTGGACACGGATACCATGGCCCATACCGTGGGCATGATGGATGAGGAGCGCCGCCGCCGCGTCAACGACATCGCCGGCGAGGACGACCGCAGGCGCACCGTGGCCGGCGAGCTGCTGGCCCGCCGCCTGCTGGCGCAGCGCCTGGGCTGCGGCGAGGGGGAGGTCCCCCTGTGCTGGGATGAGATGGGCAAGCCCACCGTGGACGCCGTGGGTGTCTACGTTTCCGTCAGCCATTCCGGCCCCTACGCCGTCTGCGCCATCGCCGATGTGCCGGTAGGCGTGGATGTGGAGGTGGTCCGCTCTGCGGACGAGAAATTCATGCGCCGCGTCTGCTCCGAGGCGGAGATGGCCTACATCCGCGTGGGCGATGACGGCGACTGCGCCCGTTTCTGGGAGATCTGGACCGCCAAGGAGGCCCTGTTCAAGCTGACGGGCAAGGGCCCCCTGCTGGCTCTCAGCCGCCTGGCCCTGCCCCGGGGCGTGGTGCTGGATCACGTCATGCAGAAGGGCTGCGCCCTGACCACGGCCCTGCGTCTTGGTTAAATTTTCTGCAATTTGCGAAAAAAGGCTTTTCACCTGCCCCTGAATTTGTTATAATTTAGACGAGGATGATTTACGAGAACAGTAGAGGAGGAGCTTTTGTATGATTCGAGTTGGTATCATCGGCTGCGGCAAGATCGCGCAGGTGCGCCATCTGCCCGAGTACGCAGCGAACCCCAATGCCCAGGTGGTAGCCTATCACGACAAGAATCGGGCCCGCGCCGAGGAGATGGCCGCCCAATATGGCGGCGTGGTGTGCGACAGCTACTTTGACCTGCTGAACCGCGACGATGTGGACGCCGTGTCCATCTGCGTGGAAAACCGCAGCCACGCGGAGATCTCCACGGCGGCGCTGTACGCCGGCAAGCACGTCCTGTGCGAAAAGCCCATGGCCGTGACGCTGGCGGAGTGCGAGTCCATGGTAGCTGCGGCGGAGCGCAATGGCCGTCACCTGATGGTGGGCCACAACATGCGCTTCGATCCGGTGCACCGCCGGGCCAAGCAGCTGCTGGACAGCGGCGTCATCGGCGATGTCATCACATTCCGCGCCGTGCTGGGCAACGCCGGCCCCGAGGGCTGGTCCGTGGACGAGGGCACCTGGTTCTTCGATAAAAACAAGGCGGCGCTGGGCGCTCTGTCCGATATGGGCATCCACAAGGTGGATCTGATCCAATACCTGCTGGGCCAGAAGGTCATCGAGACCACCGCCAAGGTGGTGACGCTGAACAAGCGCGACAGCGAGGGGAACCTCATCGGCGTGGACGACAACGCCCTGTGTATCCTGCGGATGTCCGGCGGCGCGCTGGGCACCATGGCGGCCAGCTGGACCATCTACGGCAACGAGTGCCAGTCTACCTGCCTGTACGGCACCAAGGGCATCATGCTGATCTACAACGAGGCTTCTGCCCCCATCACGGTCAGCGATCTGGAGGGCAACACCACCAGCTACAACCTTGATGTGCCCCACAACGGCACCGGCGTCATCGACGAGTTCGTGGACGCACTGGTCCACGACCGCGAGCCGGAGGTCTCCGGACGGGAGGCGCTGACGGTGATGCGCACCATCTTCGCCAGCATCAATTCCTCCAACATCAGCCGCACTGTGGCGGTAAACAGCGACTTTGTCACCCACTTCTGAGCAAACGCACCATTGCGGGGCGGGCAGACGGCCCGCCCCGCCGTTTTCTATATCACACATGAAAGGGAGTATCCTTATGTATCGCATCGGCATTGATCTGGGCGGAACCAACATCGCCGTGGGCGTGGTGGACAGCGGCTATCACCTGATCTCGGAGACCAGCGTCCCCGCCGGAGCCGGCCGTCCGGCGGAGCAGGTGGTGGCGGACATGTGCCGCGCCGTGGAGCTGGCACTGGACAAGGCGGGCCTGACGGCCCGGGACTGCGCCTCCATCGGTGTGGGCGCCCCGGGCACCTGCGACCCCCAGCGGGGCGTGGTGGTCTGCGCCTATAACCTGGGCTGGTTCGATGTGCCGGTGTGCCGCATGCTGACGGAGCATTTCGGCCTGCCCGCCCGCCTCAGCAACGACGCCAACTGTGCCGCGCTGGCGGAGACGGTGGCGGGTGCCGCCGTGGGCTGCCGCAACATGGTGCTCATCACCCTGGGCACCGGCGTGGGCGGCGGCATCATCGTGGACGGCCAGATCGTCTCCGGACTGGGCGGCGCCGGCGGCGAGGTGGGCCACAGCCTGCTGGTGCTGGACGGCCAGCCCTGCACCTGCGGCCGCAGCGGCTGCTGGGAGGCGTATGCCTCCGCCACCGCCCTGATCCGTCAGGGCAAGGAGGCCGCCGCGTCCCATCCCGACTCCCTGCTGAACCGCTATCCCGCTCTGACGGGCCGCGACGTGTTCGACGCCGCCGACGACGGCGACGCCGCCGCCAAAGCGGTGCTGGACCGCTACTACGACTATGTGGCCGCCGGCATCACCAATCTGGTGAATATCCTGTCGCCGGAGATGGTGCTCATCGGCGGCGGCATCAGCCGCCAGGGCGAGCGCCTGCTGGCCCCCATCCGGCGCTACGTGGCCGCCAACTGCTTTGGCGGTACGGAGCGTCCCCAGCCGGTGATCCAGGCGGCCCAGCTGGGCAACGAGGCGGGCATCATCGGTGCCGCCGCTCTGTAAAACTGCAAGAAAAAGGACGCCTCCGGCAGCTGCCGGAGGCGTCCTTTTTCTTGTTCGTCAATCGATGGTACGCACGAAGTTCATGCCGCTCTTCTGCATATGTACGTCCAGCCGCACGCGGTCACCGCGGATAAAGCTCCTGGTGTACTCGTAGATGCGCCCGTCCTCGGTACGGGTGAGCCGCTGGTGATAGAAGGCGCAGTTTCCCGTGCTCACGCCCAGCAGCTTGGCTTTCTCTGCGTCCAGCACCACTGCCTCATAGCTCTCGTCGGCGGCAAAGGGCACGATGCCCACGTGGTACAGGAGGCTGTAAAAGCTATGGGTCTGCAGCATGTCCCGTGTCAGATGGGGATAGATGTACTGGGGATAGTAGCTGGTCTCCAGGATCAGCGGCTCGCCGTCCACGTTGCGCACGCGGGTGAAACAGTACGCCGGCGTGCCCTCCCGCAGCTCCATCTTCTCGCACACGGCCTGACTGGGCACGATCACATCGAAGTCGATCAGCGTAGAGGACGGCACCTTACCCAGCGAGGACACCTCGGTGGTGAAGGAGTACCGCACGCCCCGGCGGTTGGTGGCGGGGTCGGCCACGAAGGTGCCGCGGCCGCGCTTGCGGACCACCAGTCCCTCGTCCTCCAGCTCGCCGATGGCCTGCCGCACGGTGTTGCGGCTGATGTTCATCCAGCGGCACAGCTCCGCCTCGCTGGGCAGCAGATCGCCCACGGCCAGCGCACCGGTGGAGATATTGCGTTTGATGATGCCCACCAGCTGGGCATACAGGGGAATATCGCTGTCCATGGACAGCTTGGCGTTCAAGATCGGATTCTGTTCCATTGTAAGGGGTTCCTTTCCCTCTCCTCTGAGTTGTACCTATTGTACCATACAAATCCGCGGAAAGATAGGCATATTTCTGATAAATATCGTGGGATTCCCGTTTTTTGCGGAAAATCACCGGTATCGCCGCCGTAAGTTTCGCCAAAAGAATAGAAACAGCGCCGTCCCGGTGGGACGGCGCTGTTTCCGGAACAAAAAAGAAGGAAAACCTTTTTGAAAGGATATTGGCGTTTTACTTGTGATCGACGCTGTACA
>ENA-ORCP01000853-ORCP01000853.1-human-gut-metagenome-genome-assembly--contig:-NODE-853-length-27234-cov-5.466399_pt1 | contig 27234 bp, 26 predicted proteins | sample MGYA00242990_ERZ507991 | MGnify/ENA primary metagenome ERZ507991 (study PRJEB26167, sample SAMN06115496) | human gut metagenome | host: Homo sapiens | place: China:Henan | collected 2015-05-07 | study... | reverse complement strand
TATGCCACGATGAGCGGATTCGGTCAGCAGCGTGTCAAAGGCTCTGTCAAATCGCTCATGGTAAACGACGACCTTGTAAAAGTGAACCTTACCATATATGACGCAGACGGCATGGAGGGGCTGTATGTCCCCAACAGCTCATTCCGCGAGACGGCAAAGGACATAGCCGGTGGCGCACTCGACAACTCCATGACGCTCAACAGCAATACTTCGGGCATGGACAACGTGACCCAGTGGGGCTGGAACGCTATTCAGAACGCATACCAGAAAACCTCTTCCGCCATATCAAAGGCAATCAAGAAGAATAAGGTCAAGCTCAAATACGGCACCTTTGTCTATCTTGTGAACGGAAGGGAAACAAATAATAACCGTCGATAAATATGAAAGGACGTATTGGACTGATTGATGTTGACGGGCATAGGTTTCCCAATTTTGCCCTGATGCGCTTGTCTGCCTATCATAAGTCACATGGAGATAATGTAGAATGGGCTGTCCCGGCAAAAACGTATGATATTGTGGCCGCCAGCAAGATATTTACATTCAGCCCTGATTTTGATTACAGCGGCATCGACACTCATAGGATGATCAAAGGGGGCACCGGTTATGACATAGGTTCCAGGTTGCCAAAAGAGATTGAGGAATCGACTGCTATGGATTATTCATTATATCCGCAGTATCAGTTTTCTATCCAGTTTTTCTCACGAGGATGTATAAGGCATTGTCCTTTTTGCCTCGTCAGAGAAAAGGAAGGTTACATCACTCCCGTCACTCCTGTAAATCTGAATCCTTCGGGGAAACATATCGAGGTGCTGGACAATAATTTCTTTGCCAATCCCGCATGGCATGATGCGATTGAATATCTTCTTTCAGCAAAACAGAAGGTCAATCTGCATGGTGTGGATGTCCGTATTATGGACGAAGAACAGGCATATTGGCTCAATAGGCTGCCATTGTATAAAAGCATACATATAGCATGGGATTTCCCTCAGCTTGACCTCACCGAAAAACTGCGGGAGGTAACAAGGTATATCAAGCCATACAAGCTTATGTGCTATGTACTCGTCGGGTTCAACTCTACAATCGAAGAGGATATGTATCGCATCGAAAGGCTGCGTGAGTTGAAAATAAAGCCGTTTGTCATGCCGTACCGTGATTTCGGGAATAATCATGTTCCGACCCAGTATGAGAAAGACCTTGCCCAGTATGTAAATAAGCCGATGATATTCAAATCTTGCACGTTTGCGGAGTTTTCACCAAGGAAAGGGTTCAAATGTGAATATTATCTGAACAACAAAACAAAGGTGCTGTGACATATGAACATAAAAGACACCATATATAATATGGACTGCCTTGAAGGAATGAAGTCGCTACCTGACAACTGCATTGACGCGATCATCGCAGACCTCCCGTATGGAGTTCTGAACAAAGGCAACAAGGCTGCCGGTTGGGACAGGATGATTCCTCTCGACCTGCTTTGGGAACAGTACAACCGCATAGCGAAACGCGGATGTCCGATTATCCTTTTCTCCCAGGGAATGTTCACTGCGAGACTGATAATGTCGCAGCCCGACAAATGGAGATACAATCTCGTGTGGGAAAAGGACAGGGTAAGCGGACATCTCAACGCAAGGCGTATGCCACTTAGGAAACATGAGGACATCGTGGTGTTCTATGACAGTCAGCCGGTCTATAATCCACAGATGCGACCGTGCCTTCCGTCGGAGAGGAACCATACGAGGCGTGATGTGGAGAAATTCACCAACCGCTGTTACGGGAGCATGAAGGCCGTACCGGTAAGGATTGCAGATGACAAGTACCCGACATCAATCCTCAGCTTCCCGAAGGAACACCGCAAGAGTTGTTTCTATCATCCCACACAGAAACCGGTTGCATTGCTGGAATATCTGATACGGACTTACTCCAATCCTGGAGACCTGATACTCGACAATTCCTTCGGTTCAGGAACAACAGCGGTCGCCGCCATTAACACCGGCAGGCATTTCATCGGATACGAGATAGTGCCCGAATACTGCGACATCGCCAAACAACGAATCGACCAAGCCATAACCAATAACCAAACAATCATCGAACCAAACCATAACCAATGAATATCAAACATTTCGTAATGGCTCTGCTTCTCGGAGCCGCATCAGTGGGTGCCAATGCCCAGTCAACCTATGAGGAGATGGAACTTCTCACAGTCAACGAGCAGGTAACTACCGTAATCACAGCCACGGAGCCTATCCGTTTTGTGGACATATCCACCGACAAGATTGCCGGAGACCAGCCCATCGACAATACAATCCGTCTCAAGCCCAAGGAAGCCGGACACGAGGACGGCGAAATCCTTGCCATCATCACTGTCGTGACGGAACGCTACCGTGTGCAATACGGACTGATCTACACGACCCGCATGACCGAGGCCGTGACTGACAAGACAGTCGAGCTGTCGGAGCAGACCGCATACAACAACCCGGCGGTGTCGCTCTCGACCGAGGATATGTATAGCTTTGCACGCAAAGTATGGAACTCGCCGGCGAAGTACCGCAATGTCGGCTCCAAGAAGCATAAGCTCAAGATGCGCCTGAACAACATCTATGCAGTCGGCGACTACTTCTTCCTCGATTTCTCGGTGGATAACGATACCAATATCCGCTTCGACATTGACGAACTGCGCATCAAGCTCGCCGACAAGAAGGTGCATAAGGCTACCAACAGTCAGGTAATCGAGCTGAAGCCTGAAATGGTGCTGGAAAAGTCCAAGTCATTCATGCACGGATACCGCAATGTGATTGTCATAAAGAAACTTACGTTCCCCAACGACAAGGTTCTCACTATCGAACTGTCGGAGAAGCAGATTTCCGGACGAAGCATCTCCATGTCGATTGACTATGAGGATGTCCTCTCGGCAGATTCGTTCCATCATTCACTTTTAAGCGAGGATTGAGCCGATGAAGAAGTTGTTATTGTTTGCCGTAGCTATCCTGACAATGGCTGGCACGGCGTCGGCCGCCGACATGGACGGTCGTGTTCAGATAGGTGCCGGGCTTCTCTATGAGAACGGTCTTGAACTGACTGTCGGCTATGAGAAAGAGATGTCGCACCACAACGCCTGGGAGTTCTTCGGGAATATGTATCTCAAATGGGACAAATGTGCCGATTGTGGTCATGTCTGCCCGGATTCGTTCTGGAAGAATTACCGCACATGGAGTGTGGGAGCTGCCTACAAACCCTGTGTATTCCGTGGTCGCAACAATCATGGCAACCTGCGCTTAGGCGGTTCTGTCGGCTCTGATACTCATGAAGTAATAGGAGGAATCCACGCCGGGTATGAACACAGCTATGTCATGCGTGGCAAGTGGCAGCTCTACTGGCAGGTAAAGACGGAGTTTGTTATTAACGGCCGTGACTGGTTCAAGACCGGTGTCGGCATAGGTGTAAAATTCTAACAAAAAGACAATGAAAAAATTAGTGTATCTTATGCTTGCCTTCATCGGCATGGCTGTAACATCATGTGACGGCCACCATCCGGAGCCGGACATGGGTATGAAAGTCGGCGATGTCCTTTGCACCGACGGTCAGATTCTTCCTATGGAAACATGGAAAGGATCCGGTAAAGAAGGAATCGGCATCGTGTTTCACGTCAATACCAATCCGGAAGTAGAGGGGCGTGGTTTTGCCGTGTATCTGAACGACCTTGAGCTGCTTGCCTTCGCCGATTCACTCGGAATAAAGCAGGGCACATCCGCTGATGCGTATGCTCTTGACGGAAATAGGAATACCTATGCCCTGATGTCACAGCGCAATGTAGGTTCTCCTATGGCAGATGCGGTCTTTGAGTTATGGGGATACGGTCAGTCAGCCTATATCCCCTCGGTGGCGCAGCTCCGTCTGTTAAAGGAAACTCGCGGACGCATTAATCAAGGGGTTATGGCTATCGGTGGGGAGCCTATTACCGACACGCCGGACGGCTGCTGGTACTGGTCATCAACCGAGGTCGCAGGACAGGAAACGGCAAAGGCGTGGCTTTATTCGCTGTCGCAGGGTGCGATACAGGAGACACCCAAAACTCAAAACCACAAAGTCCGTCCCATCATAACCATATACGACTGATAGCCTATGGCAATGGAAGAAAGCAAGGAACTTCAAGGTTCCTACAAGATATTCCGGGCGTGCATCTATGTGTCGCTGCTGCTGGAGTTCTTCATGTATGCGATAGACCCCGAAGTGCTCGACCACTTCGGGGGTGTGGTAGTGGAGATTCACGACCGCATGAAAAGGTGGCTTATATATCAGGACGGCAATCTTGTTTATTCCAAGCTGGCGACGCTCCTTCTTATCTGCATTACCTGTATAGGAACGCGCAATAAGAAGAAGCTGGAGTTTGATGCGAGGAAGCAGGTTCTGTATCCCATCGTGGCCGGTCTGTTCATTACGGTGCTGTCACTGTGGCTGTTCGGACACCGTATCATGCCCGTACTTCTTACCCTCCGTTTGAACATTTGGATGTATATGGTGGCGAGTGTGTTAGGCACAATACTCATCCATGTGGCTCTTGACAATATCTCCAAGTTCTTGAAAGAAGGCCTGCTCAAAGACCGCTTCAATCTTGAGAACGAGAGCTTCTCGCAATGTGAAGAGAAGGTCGAGAACAAGTACAGTGTGAATGTGCCCATGCGATACTATTATAAGGGCAAGTTCCGCAAGGGATGGATAAACATTACCAATCCGTTCCGTGGCACATGGGTTGTGGGCACTCCCGGTTCCGGTAAGACTTTCTCCATTGTCGAGCCGTTCATTCGTCAGCACTCGGCAAAAGGTTTTGCGATGGTAGTTTATGACTACAAATGGCCTACACTTGCCACTAAATTGTACTACCATTACCTTAAGAATCAGCGTGAAAACCGTCTGCCTAAAGGTTGCAAATTCTCGGTTATCAACTTCGTGGATGTGGAGTACAGCCGTCGTGTCAACCCCATTCAGCAGAAATATATCGGCAACCTTGCCGCTGCATCCGAAACCGCTGAGACATTGCTTGAGTCTTTACAGAAGGGAAAGAAAGAGGGAGGCGGAGGCTCCGACCAGTTCTTTCAGACTTCTGCGGTCAACTTCCTCGCTGCTATCATCTACTTTTTCATCAACTACAAGAAGCTCCCTTATGATGAAAAAGGCAATCAGCTCTTTCCCAAAATGGTTGTTGATCGCGAGACCGGATTTGAGAAACCGACCGGAGAAGTGTATGCTGACGCTGCTATGACCCGGCGTGTCGAGCCGGCTTATTGGCTGGGCAAGTATTCAGATATGCCCCATGTGCTGTCCTTCCTGAACGAGGATTATCAGACCATCTTTGACGTCCTCAAGACCGACAATGAGGTGTTACCGCTTCTTGGGCCTTTCCAGACGGCATTGAAAAACAAAGCTATGGAACAGTTGGAAGGTATGATAGGCACGCTCCGTGTCTATACATCTCGTCTGGCGACCAAGGAATCCTACTGGATATTCCATAAAGACGGTGATGATTTCGACCTCAAGGTCAGTGACCCGGCGAACCCGTCTTATCTTCTGATTGCCAACGACCCTGAGATGGAGAGCATCATCGGAGCGTTGAACGCCCTGATTCTTAACCGTCTCGTTACCCGTGTCAATACAGGACAAGGCAAGAATATCCCGGTATCTATCATCGTCGATGAGCTGCCTACGCTGTATTTCCACAAGATTGATCGCCTTATCGGTACAGCACGAAGTAACAAAGTGTCGGTCGCACTCGGTTTTCAGGAACTGCCGCAGTTGGAAGCCGACTACGGTAAGACAGGTATGCAGAAAATCATAACGACTGTCGGCAATGTCGTCAGCGGTTCTGCCAGAGCGAAGGAGACCCTTGAATGGCTGTCAAGCGACATCTTCGGCAAGGTGGTTCAGTTGAAGAAAGGCGTCACGATAGACCGTGACCGCACCTCCATCAACCTCAATGAGAATATGGACAGCCTTGTTCCGGCTTCAAAAATCTCCGACCTGCCTACCGGCTGGATCTGCGGACAGGTGGCCCGCGACTTCGTGAAAACTAAGACCGGAATGCGCGACAGCATCAATATTCAGGAAGCCGAGGAATTCAAGACCTCGAAGTTCTACTGCAAGACCGACTTCGACATGGATGAGATTGCAAAAGAGGAAGCCGGTTACGTCCCGCTACCGAAGTTCTACAGCTTCCCCTCGCGTGAGGCCCGTGAACGTGTCCTCTATGCCAACTTCCTCCGTGTCAATCAAGACATCAAGGACATGATCCGTGAAATCCAGCAATACCGCGTCAAAAAATAACATCATTCTTTAATACATAGCGACTTCCTCCAGCAAAAAGGCACGGCCAATCGGTCGTGCCCTTTGTCGTAATTTGCGCTAAAAGTAATACAAATAATATTTTATGTACCTATAAAATTAAATATAGGTCATCACCGTTGGAGGTAAGGATAATACCTTTTTTCATATTATTCATCAGAGAATGATTTTGAACAAGTACAACGATTTTAATATCAGTGATGAAAAATGTATCTTACTATTGTTGCTAAAGTAGGAGATGTGATATTATTTGTATAATTTTGCATTATGCATGAAGAGATTGATAAGATATTAAATGAAGCTGTCGGGGAATCTCCGGAGATTCAGATCGCAGCTATCCGGAATGTCATTGCTATTGCTTTTCCACTTATAGGACAGAATTATGACAATAGCAGAAAATACTGTCAGTTCTTAATTGATAGGCTGGAGAAGTTTCAGGAAGTAACGGTCTTTACGCTATTTACTGACATACTCGATAAAATCCAGCAGTTGGCGCCTCATTTCAGCACTACAAAGACCCCTACAATGGACCTGCTGTCGGGACTCCAAGACCTTAACCATGAGACTATTTTCACCAAGGCATTCGAACTTCTGGGTTCTCAACCGCGCTCCTACATTCGCAATGATCAAATTGCGAATGCTCTCTCACACGAAGAACGTCTCTTTATAATTAATTTCGTCAACGAGTTTTTATCTTCGAAAAGTCTCGAATCCCAATGGAGTGCGGAAACCATCAAGAATATGGTCACTTTCCTTACTATCGCATACCCAATCTGCCATAAGGAAAATGCAATGGATCTGTACTACAATATGACCTACAATTTCCTTGACCGGGTGGCTTACTCACAGGAACCTCAGCTTGCAAGGGATATTGCGGAGAACCTCCTAATTATTGGTCATAACGAAGGTCAGTTGGCAGATGCTTATTTAGGAGCAAGTAGGGCTTATACGGCAGTTAATAATATTGTGGGTGGTCTCGTATTCTTGTTGTTTTCGTTGGAAAGTAGTCTTTATGGGCTAAAGTCTACTGGTACAGGTCGAAATGAGTCGCTATTCAAGACTATTCCGCAAATAATGTCTAGAGATATGCTCTGGCAAGCACTCAAGCTTATGAGGCTTTCGGGGAGATATATCGCTGAATGGGCTGATACGGTAATTAAACTCTATAACACGCTGAAGTGCTCCAAAGAGTCCGATCTCTGGATATATCATACTTTCTTCACTCTAAAATTGTATGCTAAAAATCCAGACCTACAATATGAAATCAAGAATTTCCTTGATGCCAATCGCGAAACTTTCTTCAACAACCTCGAAAACGGCGCGCTGCCATGGTACACGCTATTTAAATCATTCCGCACTTTCCATAAGTATGTCAAGAATCCTGCTTTTGAGTTATATGAGCAGGCTGTAAACAATATTGTTAAGCAGAACGGCAATGAGCTGATTGTTGACTTCCATGACGGAAAGAATCTAGATGTTCATCTTAAAGAACTGCTTAAGAAATTGGAAACGACACGCAACCGTGATGACTATTCACAAGATGTGCATATGGCTATTACTGTGGCAAAAAAACTAATTGATAAGGCTGTAGAATCACATAACCCCATATGGTATGTGCTGGCAATGCGGCCAATGTCGGATTTTACATTCATTATGCGCTCAATGCCCGATGTCGGCAGGGAACAACCATTTACAGTGCAACAAGTTGACGGGAGCCAGATAACCATTCCTTACGAGGATCCGAGAATCCTCTCTGCCGTTACAGGTGCCGATGAAAATGATGCCATCTGCTGGATATCGAGGGGCTCTGAGACTGTTTTTGCACTATTGCTTATCCGCGAAGCGTGGAGTTTATATAAACTGCCTTCTTGGAAAGACCTTAACCTCGGGGAGATACAGGATAAAGTCATAGCACAACTGAGATTTGCCAGCAGCATAAAGTCCCCGAATGCGCCAGTATATGTGAAGGCAGAGCAAGAATTAAGAAAGGAGACAGAGGAACTTCAAGAGAAACTAAAAGATCTCAATATTGAGATTCCAAATATCGTACAGCGTCTACTTATAGCCAAGAGTCTCGATCTGGCAGCTGTACCTCATCAATTAATCACAGATTCACGGACGGACATACTTTTAGGGGAATTGCTTCCGACCTGCAATATCATATCGACGGAACTGCTTATTGATACCAATTTCCGCGGCCAACTAAGTGAGGACTACAGCCGTAGTTTCTGGACACCAACAGAAAGCGGAGAGTTTACTTTCGCATCGATTCGCGGAGGACTGGAGGACATTCTCTCTCAAAACAAATTCAGCATCTCCGAGTCGCTGAATCCCACACATCCCATTTCGGCAGATTTGAACATTTTCTGCGCCCATGGTGCATCCGATATAGGAAATACTCACCGAATATACGCCAACGACTCTCCAATTGATGACACCAGGTCAATAATAGGCTCGGGCAAAATATTAGTGCTGTTTGTGTGCCATTCGGGAAGTATTGCAGGAAGTCGCCTCGATAGCGCTATGCATACCATCATTAAAGACTATCTGCGAGATGGGTATAGTGCCGTTGTCGCACCCATGTGGAGCTTGTCGACAGAAATACTGCCAATCTGGCTTAAGGAATTTTTAAATCAGCTAAATGATCATCAATACATCATCGATGCGGTATATCACGCCAATATGGCAGTGAAGTCGAACTGGCCTTCCGCCTCTGCTTGGGCGTGTCTCCATCTTTTTGGCAACCCCTACGTCCAAATAAACGATAGTCCGAGGTTGCAACTTATCCGCAAAGATAGCGATGAAACTTCATCATCGGTGTAAGCAGGGGGCTTCTGATAAGATACTATTAGAAAATGAGCTAATATCAGCCCATATATCAATATTTTTAATTTACAGTAATTTAGTGTTATACACTGATCGCCTATATTATTTGAATCAAACCGAAGAGGATGGCTGGGTCGATTGCCCGGCCATTTCTTTTGAGGGTGATGTGGAGATGCGGACCGGTTGAGCGGCCGGTGGAACCGACGTGGGCGACGGGCTGACCCGGAAGAACTTTTGAGCCGACAGGAATGTTGGGTTTGCGGATTAGGTGGCAGTAGCTGACGGTAAAGGAGCCGTGGCGCAGTTTGATATAGTTGCCGGAGCGAGAGTCATAGCCTATATGGGCTACCTCGCCCGGCAGTATTGCGTATATAGGGGTACCGGCTTTTGCCGAGAGGTCGATGCCGCTGTGAAACTCGAAGGTTCTCTTCCCGAAAGGATTCCGGCGATGACCGAAGTGTGATGTAATGCGCAGCTTGCCTTTCAATGGCGGATGATACCAGCCGGCATTGGCTTTTACTAAAGGCTTTTCTTCTTCCCTTTCTTTAGAAACGATGTTGTTGACAACAACCGCAGTTGAATCAACGACAGGGGTAGAAACTTTCTTATTGAGGCGTGAACCGGCAGGCGCAATGGTATGGAATTGCGCCGATGCCGATAATGACAGGGAAATGAATATTGTGATAAGGATTGTTTTCATTGAGCCTGCAAAGATACAACCGACAATCGGATTCATCTAATCAGAACGTAAAGTTTAACTAATTATAAGAAAGGGGATTATATTTATATTTTGATTGGATGAGTGCCAAAAATAAGTGCCGATTTTGTGATAAAGATAATGAATTATAAAAGACATTGCTGACAGGCCTCATTATTCGTTCCGTCGCTTACTATGCCTATATCTTTGCCGAAAAATAATTTTCAAACCAATCAAAATATGAACCAATCACAGAAATTCACAGAGGACGATATCCCTTACAACATCCTTAACCGATTCGGCTTTACCCGTGAAATGATCGAGGATATGCCGGACGCGATACTCAAGAAGTTAAAAGACGGACACACGACCCCTGTCCTTCCCATTCAGGTGACGGCAGACAACGGCGACAAGATTCTGTCGGCGGCCCGACTCTCGCTCTACCGCAATGAAGCGGGAGAGGTGCGTGTCATGTTCTATCCGAAACTCGAGAAGGCAGAAATCTCGCGCTTCTCCCCGCAGCAGCAGAAGTCGCTCAACGATGGAGAACCCATTGTCAGCGACATGACGATACCTGACGGCAAGAAAGCCCCGGCTTTCTTCCAGATTGACCATGAGACCAACCAGCTCATGTCGGTTCCCGTCGCCGTCATCGACAACAACATCAAGTTCATTGCCGATGAACTGCACCTCTCTCAGCCGGAAGTCAACTGTATCCGCAACGGCAAGCTGCTTGCCGCCGATTATCAGGATACCCAGTGGACGCTCGGAGTGTCGCTCAACGAGGCATCGGGCATCCGTGTCGTCGCCGGTGACGAGAAGGCATGGCGCGACGAGGAACGCCGCGAATACGGCAAGTTCAACTTCGGGCTCAACGGATGCTGGATTGCCAACGAGGAAGGCGGTCTCGACTATGTTCCCGAGGAAGAATACAGCGAGGACTTATGGGATGAAATGAAGAAGCGTGGCAACCAGCTGCGCAACGCCGGAACCCATAAAATGTAAAACCGTAAATGGCCCGAGAAAAATCAAAGTTCAAGTATTACCCCGAGGAAACCCTCATCGACCTCGTTCAGCGCGGTGTCTTCAGCTGGGTGGACTATGTTCTCCACTATTCCGAGGAATGGCGTGAGGAGTTCACGACCTTCCTTGCCGAGAGAGGCATGGAGATGAACAACCGCAACGCACTCGCGTACATAGCCTTCAAGGAGGACATTCTTGAAGAAGCTATGGAGGAAGGATTAGCATGACAAAACCAAACGACTGACTTTCATGGCAATCAGACAGAATACAAATCCTCATCATCTGGAACTGCACCCCGAACTTCAGGACATTCTTGTGCGCAACGGCATGAGGGCGACTGTCACGGGATCGAGCAACGGCTTCCAGCTTGTAGTACAGGGGCACGATTCCCCGTTGCTTTACTATCCGATATCCGAGAAGCAACTACGCGCTCTGGTTGATTGGGGTACGAATACCGCCAACAAGAGAGCCTACAACACACTTGCCTCGATAGTTGCCGCCGACTTCGACCTTCCCCGTGACTTCGTCCATGCCCGCAACGCCAACGGTCGCGTGGCTATGGGTCTTCACGGCAACCGAATCGGTGTCGGGGAATACGGTCGTGTCGCCATGCCTGTGCCGATGATGCACCGGCATCCTTTCGGGAGAGGCTTCCTCGGGTGGACTCCCCGCAATCAGGAAGGCTGGCACATGCGCCGCATCGGAGGACAGCTGTGGTTCCCCGCCGGAGCACCTATGGTGGCTGTCCGTCCCGACGGACGGCAGAAACCGGGAGAGCTTCAGACCGGCGGATACGGCTTCTATTACAAAGGAGCACCGCAGGGGGCTATGCAAGGAACGCTTCCGCAGCAGGATGTACTCGCACAGATGCAGACCGTAATCCAGCCTATCCCGCAGCCGGAACGCCCCAAAGTTCCCGCTGTGCCATACAATCAGGCTATCACATCCGATGTCTATTTCTCCAACGAGAAGTGGCAGGAGGTGCTGAAAACGCACGGCATCGTCATAGATTCCGAAAAGAAGACCGTTACAATCCAGTCGAGCGCGGAACAGGCCGATTTCGTGTATGACCTCACTGTTGAAGAAGTGGCGAAACTCACCAACAACTCTATCAAGGAGGTGCCGGTGGCAGACCGCATCCGGATTATCAACGGTGTCATCCAGGATGACTTCGCCGACGCAATCACACTTGACACACTCAACAAAGACACTATGTTGGAGATTGCGCTAAAGCCGGAAGTCCGTCAGGAACTCAACCAACAGGAACAGTCGGTGGTCAACCTCGTGCAGAACCAGCCGACAGTCCAAAACGAGCATTACACCATTACTCCCGAAGAACAGGCGATGATGGATATGCTTCATGAAGGACATCCTGAAGTCGGCGCCGTCATCAACGGCCGTGACCTTTATGAGCTTGACGGCAACAAGGCATGGTTCCGCGAAGGGAAGCATGGAAGAGAAGTGTCTGTGGAAAGAATATCAGTGCAGCCGGTAACTCCCGAATCCAGACCGGAAGGTGAACAGAAAGGAAAGGATAAAGGAGCTTCGGAAATGAAGTATTCCATGACAGCGGTAATCAACGGCGAGGTGATAACCCATGAGATATCGCAGAAGGACTACAACAAGTTCCTTGCCGTTAATGACCTCCAGCGTATGAAGATGTTCTCCAAAATTTTCTCGGAAGTCGATATGAAGGATATCCAGTCCACCGACAACGGGGCGAAGATTGGTGCCGGCATACTTACGGCACTGACCGTGGGAGCCGTGGTGCTTGGAGCCGCATCCCGACCGAGACCTGAGTTTTACGGCGGCTGTCACGGGCCGAGACCGTATTTCAAGCCCGGAGTGGATACCCCCGAAGATGTGGCAGCCAGAAATTTCGACGCGATAATCAACCAGCCCCGACCGCAGGAACCGCATCGCGGTCAAGGCTTTTAACAATGACCTTTATACATGGCATTACCAAAACTCACATATGAAGATTTCAAGGCGAGGATTTCGATACAGGAGGTCTTGCAGGATGCCGGCTATCATCTTAACCGCAGAGACGGTCTGCGTTACCCGTCGTATGTCCGTCTGGGCAGCGACGGGCGCAGGGTCAGCGGCGACAAGTTCATAGTGTCGGCAAACGGTATGTGCTGCTTTCAGCCGCCGGAGCGCAAGAACTACAATATCATATCCTTCATCAAGGCGCATCCGCATTTCTTCTCCGACTACCGGCCCGGCATGTCGCCTGACCGACTTGTTAATGTCGTATGCCACCGTCTTCTCAATCAGCCGCTGGAAGAGAGACAGACTCGCATACTTGACCCTGTAAAGGAACGCAAGCCGTTCACAATGATGGACTATGAGTTCAGCTCGCAACGCTGGCACATAGCCAGATTCCTGATCGCAAGAGGCATCGGCAAATCGACTCAGGAGGCTTTCGAGCCTTATATGAAAGTATCATACAAGAAACGCGATGACGGCAAACAGTTCGGCAATCTCTCCTTTCCTCTCACAATCCCTGGCAACAAGGCAGTCGTGGGCATGGAGCTTCGTGGCTTCCCCAACAAGGAGGGTAAGACCACCTTCAAGGGTATGGCCGCCGGAAGCAACTCCGCCGAGGGGCTATGGATAGCCTATCCCGGTCATGAGGAACTACCTCCTATGGACAAGGTGACAGGAGTTGCGTGGTTCGAGAGCGCATACGATGCCATGGCATTTTACCAGCTCAATGAGCAGGCTTTCAAGGAACACACGGGTCTTGCAGAAAATGCGCTGTTCGTATCTACCGGAGGCACACCGACCGACGGACAGATGCGACATATGCTGAAGGCGACCCCCAATGCCCATCATTTTCTCTGTTTTGACAATGACAAGGCCGGCCGTGAGTTCTGCGCCCACTTCCATAGTTTCGCCGAAAGCATCGGGATTCCGAAGGAAAATGTCATGGACTTCTTCTTACATCCACGATATAAGGACTGGAACGATGCCTTGCAGGATAAGCCTTTCTATACCGGTGACGAGGTGATTCCACTGACACCTAAGACAAATACCGAACAGGATGTCGGGCAACAGGGAGGGCTGAAACGATGAGTCCGCCAATTTCAGGTTTCGGCACGATAATCCTCCGGCCGTCATTCCTGCAATGGGTGACGGACAAATGCGGATGGATAGCAGTCAACATCATCGGTTACTGTCTCTACTTTGATTCAGAACTGCCGCCGGTCATTCTTGTGCTGATGATAGCCATGAGCTTGCATCTGCTTTATATGCTTTTGTATCTGAGGCTGATGAAGTTTACCGTCACTGACGAGCAGATAATATATCGTCATGGGGTATTCAACCGGAAAGTCGAGTTCATCGAGCTTTACCGTGTCATTGACTTCAATGAAGATGTCAGCTTCATTCAGAATATCTTGGACATAAAGACCGTGACAGTTCATTCCGGTGACAGGACGACACCACGTCTGAGAATACCTGGCATTGCACTGGGTTATCCTCTGGTGCATACCCTCAGAGAAAGAGTTGAATACAACAAACGAAGAAAAGGAATTTATGAGATTACCAATCGCTAAATCCATACTTGCCATCGCGCTGGGTCTTGCCTCATTTGAGGCAGGCGCCCAGAGCATCGTTGTTGCCAATCCTCTCGAATGGACGGCTCTGGCAGAGGGCAACGAGGCAATCAACGGTCAGGTCAAGAAAGAGACTGAGAACCAACTGTCAACAGCCGCGTTGCAGAACACCATCGCCGCCGAGTTCACCAAGATTCATGAATGGGAGAAACAGTACAGCAACTATCTCCAGAAGGTTGACGGTTACGCATCGAGCCTCAAGGCATCCACATCCCTCTACAACGAGGGAGTGCGCATCTTCATTTCCCTCACAAAACTGAAAAAGGCAATCGGCGACAATCCGCAGGGTATAGTGGCATCCATGAGCATGAACAACCTTTATATCGAGACCGCAACCGAAATGGTGTCGGTATATACATTGCTAAAGAATGCTGTCGCCGAGGGTGGCGTGAAGAATATGCTTACCGGCGAGGAACGGAGCCAGACCCTCTGGTCATTGAACGACAGACTGCACAGCTTCCACAAGAAACTGCAGAGGCTTACCCTGAGCATACGGTATTACACCTTCAACGATGTATGGGCGAATGCGACAGCCGGAATGATTGACCGCGACAACGCGACGATAGCACGACAGGCGAAAGCCCGCTGGAAACGAGTGGCACAGTCGATACATCCATGAAGAAAGTCATCCTTTTCGCTCTCATGATACTATCGGCTTTCAAGGCTTCGGCACAGATTGACCCGACACTCGCCGGAATGATACTTCTCTATGACGACAAGGCGAAGAAAGCCCTTAAAAGTCAGGAATCGGCGATGCTGCTGATGACCACAGGCCATATCTGGACAAAGGAGGAAGTGGAAGCGACCACCGACCTGCAACGGAAATACAACGAGTATCTCGATCGCTTCAACGACATCATCGTGTATGCGGCCCAGATATACGGATTCTATCATGAAGTCGGTCGACTGACAGAGAACTTCGGGCAGTTGACCCGGCAGTTGAGACAGTCGCCGACAAATGCGCTGGCGGTGGCACTCACTCCAAAGAGGAACATCATATACCGGGAACTGATCATGACATCGGTGGATATAGTCAACGACATCCGGCAGGTATGCCTCTCCGATATAAAAATGACCGAGAAGCAGCGTGTGGAGATAGTTTTCGGAATACGCCCGAAACTTAAGCAGATGAACCGCAAGCTGTCCCGTCTGGCAAGAGCCGTAAAATATACTTCGCTCAACGATGTGTGGCTTGAACTTGACAACAAGGCCCGCGACCCTATTGACAAAGGGAGCATCACGGATGCCGCCTTCCGCCGGTGGCGACAGAACGGCAGGGTCAGCATCACTCCGGGAAGCGGAGGCAGCGGTTCCGGTAACGGCAATAACCAGTGGATTATAGGTCCGTGGATAAAGCCTCCGAAGCCATGGATAAAGGACTCTCTGATAGTAAATCCTATAAATCCCATGCCATTCGAGCCGGCATTAACAGACTCAACGATTATTACAACCAAACCTAAGAAAACCAGATAAAATGGGTAAATGGAGTTCAGTATTGAAATGGGTGTCCGTACCCATAGTGCATCCCCAGCGCACCCTCGCCGGGACAGGCAGGGCTATCAAGACCGCCACAGTCGGAGCCGGTGTGGGCTATGTCGGCTGGGAGGCACTCATCAACGACAAGCCTGTAATGCAGACCGTGGGAGAAACGGTTCTCGGCGAGGAAACCAATGCCGCCGTAAAGGACACTGTTCACGGCACTGTCGGAGCCGTCGGCGATACCATCGGGGCTGCCCGTGAAGCAATCGGCGGTGTGACCGATGCCGTCAACAATGTCAACAACACGGCATCCTCCTGGGGAGGCATAGGCCGGTTCTTCGGCAATCTCAACTCAGGCAACGGAGCCAACATGTTCGGCAACCTGTTCAGCAACATTTTCAGCGGCAAAGTGTCGATGATGTCCATGCTCGGACTCGTTGCCTCGGCACTGCTGATATTCGGACGTTTCGGCTGGCTCGGCAAGATTGCCGGAGCATTGCTCGGTATGTTGCTCATAGGCAACAACTCGCGCGTGGTGCAACAGCAACCGCAGAGACAGAACGACCGGAGAGGGGACGCTCCAGAAGCACGCCAGGAACAGCCGCAGCAGGAGCAGCCACAAAGACCGGTAATAAGAAGATAAACGACTATTGAACATGAACTATAACCAGAATTCAAACCTGTATTCCAAATCAGGATATTCAATGCCCTTTGAGGAAAAGAAGGGAAGAGTGGAAATTATCAAGCCATACGGAGAGAATCCCGAAGGCATATTCAACCACGGTGTTGACTTCAGAACCCGCAACTTCCTGATTTCCGCAGTTGCAGACGGACAGGTATGCGGCGCGATGAACGACCGCAACGGTGCCACGCTGATGCTCCGGCATGGCGACTACCTTGTGACATACTCCTGCCTCAAGACCCGCTTCGCACAGGTTGACCAGAAAGTCAAGGCAGGGACAGTCGTGGGAATGGCCGGCGACTCGCTTCACATTGAAGTGAAATATCAGGAGGAGGAGATAAATCCTATGGAGTTTCTGACGATGATCTACGGCAACATCAAGATGCTTCTCCAGACCGGAAAACTCTCGACGCCGGATTTCGAGACAATCGACATGGATGTTCCGACCGACTATGACGATGACCGCGATGAGATAGAGAAGCTCATGCTCCAATGGTATCCGTCGTATCTGGCAGACCTCTCCAACGGAGATTACCTGCTGCCTGCGCAGACCGAGATGTCGTTGAGGAACATATTCTCATGGGCGGCTGTCAAGCAGTTCTTCTTCCGCACGATACCGCATCTCGGCAATCCCGGCGGACTTGACGAATCATCGGTTCCGTTGGCTTGCAAGGCTCAGAACCTGCTCATCGGTGATTTCCTTAACTATCTTGCCATCCGCCAGCAGATCTATCTCTCGACATTGGCAGACGGCTTAAAAAAAAAGTCCATGAGTCAGCCGTACTGAGCCAAGGCATGATAGACCCGCTTGCCGACTGGGATATCGACATACAGAGCTTCGACATACCGAGGATGGTGAGCGTTTATCCAGACCGTTTCGGAATCCGGTGGTTTACCAAAGCATGGTTCAACAATTCCGAAAGTGGCGAGGCGGCTATCGAGATAGAACGGCAGATAGCCGTCAACTTCATCCGTGACCTTATCGGCAAGGATGAATGGCTTGAGGAATATTTTCCGTCACAGATGGAAGCCTATCACAATGCAATCAACCAGACCAGAGAACAACTTCTAAAACAAAGCGTATAACATGGCCGAACCTAAGAATATGGATGCCCTTGTCGAGGTGGAATACTGCCTCGACCGCTATCTTGATGCCAATGTAGCGGGAGTGATGGACGATGTGCGCCGTGACCTTATAAAGAAACAGGGTCAGGAGCGTGCCGAATGGAACACGAGCTTCGGCGGGATTCTGTCTTCACTCGCTGACGCCGGACGTTGTGCCCCCGGTATCGACACTTCTTCCCAAATCCTGAAAGCCACCGGCGAATGGAACAGCAAGACCACCGAGGACTATCTTGAGATGTGCAAGGAAGCCGTGGTCAATGACAAGGAGCTTTCCCACGATATTGTCGCCCTGACTATATCGTGGCGTAACGCTATGGTTGCATCAATCGGTCAGGAACGCTACAACCATGCATCAAAGCAGATAGGCTGTGACCTTGCCGCCGCATACATCGACTACCGTATTCAGCAGACGATGGTTGACCGGCTCATCGACAAGGAGACTCCTAAATCAACAGCCGAATACATAATCAGGAAGGCTGCCGGTGAAAGCCTGTTCGGGCTTCCATATACACTGAACAGGTCTCCGCTTGAGGCTCATATAGCCAAGGAAGCCGAAGCCAGATACAAGGCAAACGGCTGGGAATGGGGAGGCGCGAAAGCTGCCTCATTCGCCATAGACACGGTGGCGACAATGGGATGCGGCTCGTGGGCCAACCTTGCGAAACTCGCCGGAGTGGAAGTTGTTTTTGCCGGAGTGGAGGCCTATATGGATTCCAAGAACAAGGACAATAGCATAACTATCGAGCAGTGTATCAGCCAGGGTGTATTCGGCTCCGGTGAAAACGAGAATGTGTTTGACTCCATCAAGGCACAGGCCGGTTGGCTTGATGCTGAGAGATGCGAAGGTGTCACAAGAATCAACAGCAACCTCAAAAGACCGGTCGGAACATTTTCGTTAGGCGGCTTCATAAGCCGTGGCACCAAGGCGTTTGTCTCACCTATCGCCACTGTCGTAGGAAATCTCAAGAAATCTTTTGAGAAAGCGGCGCAAAATGCAGTCCGGTCACCTCAGAATCAAAATGCGTCAGCCGGGAATGACATATCGCCTACAAGAGAAGCGGAAGCTCAGTTGGCGGCGCGCTCGGGCCGTATTCAATCAGAACATAACACAGAACAACCAATGTCAGAGAATATTAAATCCGATACGGGTGCTACTGACGATGACAATATCCGTCAGGAGCAGGAAGCCAATCAAGCCGGATGGGGTTCGCTTATTGCAGACCTCGGATTCACCGGTCTCGGAGACATCGGGCATAACCTTGGATATGTGATAGCCATGATGCCTGACATCCTTGTGGGCATGATGACCGGCAAGACAAAGAGCCTGCATCTCCGTAATAACCTGATACCGATGGCTTCCGTGGTCGCCGGACTTTTTGTCAAGAATCCAATTCTGAAGATGGTTCTCATCGGCATGGGTGGCCTGAACCTTGTCAACAAGGCCGGGCATGAAAGCATAGAACGGCATAACAATACCCATGGGCCGAGATACAAGCAGTATGAAGATCAGGAACTCAATCCGAGGATAACCGGCCCCGTCATCAACGGCAACTGCCTTGTCGCCAACATCGACCGCACTCCATGCTCGATAATGCTTCCTGACAACGTGGTGGCTGCATATCAGAGTGGAGCATTGCCGTTGAACACCCTTGCCAACACTGTCCTTGCCAGACATGACGCCAACAACCGGCTCGCCCAGGAGAACTACCGTGCAGTCACTCAGGAGAATCAATCACAGACCATACAAATCAGATAATAAGCGAAACAGAATAATATGAAAGAAAAATCCCCACAGGAAGAGAAGGCGGCAGTCCGTCAGGTGCAGTTAATAAACGAAGCCCTCACCAATGCCAAGGGCAACGGCGGCCAATGGCTCAACCATGCCGGCATGATGGCTCCGCGCATTTATCCGAAAGGCCCGATGGTAAGCCCCTTCAACGCGCTCGTCCTGCAGCTCAACGCTGACCGCGAGGATTATGCCTCGTCACAATATGTGTTCTTCCACACGGCCATAGCCGCAGGAATCCCGGTCATAGGCAAGGAGAAAGGCACGCCGTTCAACTGGTATGCCTGGGATCTCTATGTCAACAAGCACGACCCGAAGGATGTCATCAGTGCCGGCGACTACAAGAAGCTCACACAGGAACAGCAGTCCGAATACAAAGGAGTGCAGCAGCGGCAGATCCGTATGCTTTTCAATCTTGACCAGACCGTGATGCCTCATGCTGACGAGGACAAGTACCGCTCGGTGCTCAACCGCTTCGGCTCCGCCAACGAGCGCGGCAATCTGAAGGCGGAGGAACGCCAGCTCCGCGCATTCGTCAACAGCTTCGTCAAGCAGATGAAGGATTATCTGGTACCCATACGCCGGGAGGCTTCCGAATCGGCTCATTATGACACCGAAAAGGACGCAGTATATATGCCTGACCAGAAGAAATATGCCGAATATCCTGAATATGTGCAGGAACTCATGCGGCAGATTGTCTCTGCCACAGGACACCAGCAGCGTCTCGCCCGCGAGGGGATGGTGATGAAGGGCGGTCATGCCCCGGGTGACTACGCCGACCGCTACGAGCGACTTGTGGTGGAAGTGGCTTCCGCCATAAAGATGAACGAACTCGGACTGCCGGCAAAGGTCAGCCCTCAGAATATTTCCCTGATAGATAGCTGGACACGGGAGCTTCAGGAGAATCCATGCATGATCGACGCACTGGAAGCGGATGTCAACAATGCCCTTGATGTAATACGCAAGGCAGAACAGGGAGAGAAAATCGAATATGCCCGTTTCCGCACACAGGCACGGATTGACGAACTCCAGCAGAAACAGAAGCCGCAGGTTGACAGCCACGAGGCCGTCATCCTCTGTGACATACTCCGTCACGGCGGCATGAAGATTGACGACCGCAACTTCACTTCGCCGGAGGAAAAACGAGAGTTTCTTGAAAAATTTGACCTGACTTACTATAACAAGGAGCTGGAGGAAGCAATGGCCCTGACAGGTTCCGATGATAAGGAGCAGGTGGAACTGGCCTACGGCGAGGCTCTTAAAAACGCCGATTCAATCAACCGTCTCTGCATGGAATATCTTCCGGAGGTTTGGAACTCCAAGTCGAATCATTACCTTATCAATGACATGATACGCCGGATTCCCAACGAGGCTGACCGTTCAATGGTGGTTGTAAAAGGCCCCCGTGGTGTCTATGACGTGATGCTTCCGGGAGGTGCTATGGCCGGGGGATATGTGAATCTGCCGGACGGAAACCGCAAGCTGTTCCGTGTGACTCCCGACGAGGTTATGACTGCCAAGGAACGTGCCGATGCCAACGCGACACTTACGAACTTCGCGCTCAAAGGGTTCCCTCTTGCCCGTATAGAAGCCGCCTTGAAAAAAGACGGTGCCACTTATGTGCGGTTCTATAACAATGACGGCAAACTGTCACTCAATGCCGATGACGGCTTCTATGAAGGGAGAACAGTCCATGAGATGTCCTATAAGGGAGGCAAGCTCAACGAGGTTGCCCGGATTGATGTGTCGGGAGCTGTCGAGGCTGCGAACAGCGTGCTGTTTGACCGGGTTCAGATGCTCAAGGACGACAATGCACGCTGGGCTTTCTATATCAAACCGAAAGACGGCGAATCGTTCTGCATCTATCCTGAAAAGGAGGATGTAAACCGCTTTTTCTCAACGCTACGACAGGGTCATCAGTCAGAGGCCGACCGGCTCCGTATGGAACTCGGACAGAAATACTATGAGCTTGTCAGAACCAATCCATCCCTCCGTTTCAACATCTTCAACGACATTCCCGAAGGAGTTGATGTCTCCCGTATCACCCGTGTGAATGTCTATAAGACAAAGGAGGACAAGATCATGTGCGCCCCAAAAATCGAAGGGGTCGAGAACGTGAAGCCCCGCGAGATCAGCCGCGACCAGTGGAACAGGATGTTCATCGCCGAGGATATGGCTGAGTACAAGACCTCGCTTGCTGCAAAGGTGTTCGCCGATATTCTCGGAGCAAATGTTTCAAGAAGTGAGGCTGCGGCATCCGAGGTTGTCAAGCCGGAGCCGGAAGTCGAGAGCGTCGAGGTCGAAAGAACCGAGGAAGTGGAAGAAACGCAAACCGTTCACAGAGGGAGATAACTATGGCAAGCGTATCACAGCAATATGTAGAGCAGTATGCCGAGTATGCCATCGAGCAGCAGCGCAAATATGGTGTCCCGGCATCGGTGACGCTCGCCCAGGGTATTCTTGAGAGTGCCAACGGGCGCAGTCAGTTGTCGCGTGAGTGCAACAACCATTTCGGTATCAAGGCCGGGAAATCATGGCTTGATGCCGGAGGCCAGTACGGAATCTATACCGATGACAGGCCCAACGAGAAATTCTGCAAGTATGCGACCGTCGGCGACAGTTACGAGCATCATTCGCTGATTCTCAAGAACAACAGCCGATATTCGGCATGTTTCGCTCTTGCTCAGGATGATTACCGAGGGTGGTGCAACGGTTTGCAAAAAGCAGGTTACGCATCGTCCAAACAGTATGCCTCAAGCCTTATCTCCGTAATCGAGAGAATGGACTTGACAAAATATGACAGCATGGCTGTGGAGCGTGGTCCGCTTACACCGACATCTGATATTCAGACATCTGCCGGGCAGTCAAGCCATTATTCGTTCCCGGTCAAGCGAGACGAGTTCATGCTTGTAACCTCTCCTTATGGCAACCGCAAAGACCCTGTGAATCCGGGGCAGACGCAGTTCCACAAGGGTGTGGATATTCAATGTAAGGGTGACAGCCTTCTTGCCACCGAGGATAACGGCCGCGTCGTCAGTGTCAATCATAATGTCAACACCGGCGGCGGCAAGAGTGTGACCTTGGAGTATGACCGACCGGACGGCTCCAAGTATCAGACAACCTATATGCACTTGTCGGAGATAGCTGTCAAGGCCGGTGATACCCTCAACGCCGGAACTAAAATCGGTGTCTCCGGCAACACCGGAACAAGAACCACCGGGGAGCATCTTCATTTCGGAGTGAAACTGATAGGTGCCGACGGAGCTAAACGGGACATCGATCCTGCAGCATACCTCGCGGAGATTGCGGCCAAAGGGAACATAGCGGTGACTGCCATGCACAACGGGAATAATCTACTCGCAAAATATGCCGACCCAACCCATCAGCAGGATACTCCCGGAGAGGATATGGCAATCAGCGAGACTCCTGAAGAGGAAATGACACCCGACGGCTGGATGAAGAAACTCCTTTCTTCGGAGGATAGCGGTGTAAATCTGCCGTCAAATGACCCCGTCATGGAAATGGCAATCACAATGTTCACATCGCTTATGGCTCTTGCAGTGCAGATTGACGGTAAAGACAGGGAGGAAGCCATGGCACTCGCTACCGATGCGGCTGTAAACCGTCAGATAGACCTCAGTTCATTGACTCCCGGTCTGAAAGCCTGCAATCTGGCTATCCGTGAGGGGCAGAACCCCGTATTGTCAATCACCGATGACAGAGGCTCGTTCAACCATGAGCTGACCAATGCTGAAATGACAAGGCTTTCAGCGGCACTTAACGACGCGAATCTTGGCAACGAGGCAAAACCGGGACGCATAGCCGGTATTATCAACAATATCGTTGTCGCCAATCAGATGTCACAGAACTTCGACCGGCAGATGGGCAACGACCAGAATCAGGGACTACAGAGATGAGAAGTATTATCCTCTATACGGCTCTCGTTGTGATGCTGCTGATATTGTGCTACATCACTCTCGTGATTTACTCTCATTTAGGGTTGGTGTGGGCTGTCGTATTCTCGGCTTTTGAGGCTGTGAAAACATCAATAGCCTGCATCTTCTATGTCAGGCTCATTTCAAGGGACTGACTGACCAATCAACTAATTCATAACCAACTAACCAATCATTCAAGTATATGATTAAATGCAATGTAAAAGTATGCGGTATCATCAACCGTACCGCAAGTGTGAAACAGACCTCCGACGGCAAGAGCTTCGTGGCTTTTGGCCTGTCGGTGGACGTGCCATCTGCCAAAGGCGATGCGGTGCCGGTCAAAATCAGTGTGGCAGCCGAGAACGCCGATGTCGCGGCACTCACTCAGGGGCGTCGTGTCTCAATCGAAGGTGTGCTGAAGATCAAAGGTGCGCCTGAGAAGAAAACCTATTTCAATCTATCTGCCGGCAACATCGAAATGGATCCTGTGGCGGAATCAGGCATCGCCGGGGAAATTGAGTTCCGGGGTGTCGTATGCAAGGACATAAAGACTCCTACCGACAAGAAAGGGAACCGATACCTGCGATTCTCGGCGTATTCGACAGATAAAGTGGGCGAAGATTTCTTCTCGGTATTCGTGCGCTTTGTGTCGTTCAACGAGGCCATTCCGTATTTCATAGTACCCAAGGCGAAGATTGAGGCCAAGGGGGAGCTGCGCATTTCGACATTCAACGGAAACCTGGACCTTAGCTGCAAGGCCGTTGAGATGAAAGAATACGTCAAGACTCCGTTCTGATGGCGCGATATTCCAAGAATCTGAATACACCTTCCGCAGAGGACAGGGCTCTTGACCGCTTCACGGAACTGATGATTGACAAAATTAAGTCAATCGACCATGACTGGGAGAAGCCCTGGTTCACCGAGGGTGCGCTTGTGTGGCCCCGCAACCTGCACGGCCGCCGTTACAACGGAGGCAATGCACTCATGCTTATGCTTCATGCCGAGAAAGAGGGATACAGACTTCCGGTCTGGTGTACTTTCAACAGCATCCAGCGAGATCTCAATCCACAACAGAAAGGCTCGGAGGAACGTGAGGCTGTCCATGTCCTGAAGGGAGAAAAGTCCTTTCCGGTCTTTCTTACTACTTTCACTGTCATTGACAAGGATACAAAGGAGAAGATCCCGTGGGAAAAGTACAAGAAACTCTCCAATGAGGAAAAGGAACAGTATAATGTCTATCCCAAGAATCAGGTTTTCAATGTGTTCAATGTAGCGCAGACAAACTTGCAGCAAGTCCGTCCGGAACTGTATGCGAAGCTGGAAGAACAATGTACTGTGAAACTGCCCGAGCAGAAAGGAGAAGTTTTCTCATTCCCGGTTATTGATGCGATGATTGGGAACAATGCCTGGGTGTGTCCTATCAGACCGGAACAACAAAACGAGGCTTACTATTCTGTGTCAAAGGATTATATCGTAGTTCCAACGAAAAAGCAGTTCGTTGACGGCGAGAGCTTCTACGGAACGCTTCTCCATGAGATGATTCATTCTACCGGAGCATCCTTTCGCCTCAACCGTCTGAAAGCTTCATCTTTCGGGGATAAGAATTATTCCAGGGAAGAACTTGTAGCCGAACTTGGAGCAGCCCTTATTTGTCAGCAAAATGGCATACAGAAATATGTCAAGGACGATTCCGCCGCCTATCTCAAGTCTTGGCTTAAAGAACTTGAAGAATCCCCGGATTTCATCCGCACGGTCATGTCGGATGTCAAGAAGGCCACGGCGGTTATCAACTATCGTATGCAGGAAGTGAGCCAGCAGCTTGAGAACGGCCAGACCGTTCAGCCTTATTCTGAGGAACAGGCTGTATTCGACCCGAGTTTGGTTCCCGAAAAAGTGCCTTTCAAAGAGATGCCAAAGGTCGAGGACCGGGAAGAGGAAGAGACTGCAGCGTTGGAACTGCCAAGAGGTTGCCGCCGATGAAGAAGTGGCTTATGATGATTATGGTGGTGTTGCTGTCAGCAGTGACAGCTAACGCCACCTCAATTTCCGACTCCCGCAAGTCAAACCTGATGGCGTTGCCTCCTTTTGAACGTGCATGCGTCCTGATACGGCATTATGAGACACTCCATGAACCGAGGCATTGGCCGACAATAGCCTACGGTCATGTGGTACAGAAGGGAGAGAACTACATGAAACGGCAATACACCCATGCGGAAGCCGACCGGATACTGAGAAAAGATTTGTCACGACTCTGTGCCTATTACCGTGGCTACGGTGCGGACAGTCTATTGCTTGCCTGCCTCGCCTACAATGTCGGCAGCGCCCGCATCCAGAATAGTACGCTCCTCAAAAAGCTGAAATCCGGGAACCGTGACATCCATCACGAATACACCTCGTTCTCGAAATACAAAGGTCGCAGGCATCCCGGACTCTACCGTCGCCGCTGGATGGAACTGGAATTACTTTTCAACAATTAATTAATTAATTATTTATTTATTTTTCTTTTTGGATTTCTATGGTATTTATTTTCATTTTATTGATAGAATTTAAAAAATTTTCATTAAATTTGCGCAACATACCATTTGGTATGCCAATCATTAATGACTTAAATTAGAAATGAATAGATTTAGAGTGATAATATTTGGAATAGGGAGACTTTGCAAATCTACTGCTATTAGATTTGCAAAAGAACCTTTAGTGAAAGTCACATGTACTTTAATTGCTGCTTTACTTGGTGGATGGCTCGGGGCAACCTTTCAAGAAAATAGTTGGAAAGAGCAATACAAACTATCAATGATAGAGAGCGATCGGAAGCAGGCAGAAGAAATCTTCAAAGAAGTTAGTCGTCTGATGGATGATCGTTACTATAAAACAAGGCGACTATTATCTGCATATTCACAAAACGATAGTTCAAAAATACAAATGTGTCGTCAATCACTGATTCTACAGTTAGAGGAATGGAATGCCAATAGGCATCGAATGTATTCACTTATAGAAGGATATTACGGATCTAAATTTGTAAACTTTTTCAAAACTAATATTCAAAAACCTTTTGCTACAATTGGTAATCATATCATATATAGCGAAGCTAAAACAATCGAAGATCAAATAAAATTAAAAAAACATCTTGAATCAATAGAAAGTAATATAGAATTATTCAATAAATTATTGCTTGACGCTATTATAAGCAATAAAGTTGGTCGATTCTCTGAGGACAGGGGAAAAGTCAATATCTGACTTAGATAAATACAATTAGCATTTCTTAATATCTAAATTAAACATTGCATTATGTACCCCAAATTTAATATTGACAAATGGATAAAACTTAGAAATCCAAAATTTGAACGCTTAGGTCTCTCGAAATTTAGGGACTTGGGCATAAAACCATTAATAGGTTTTATCGTTGTAAATGACATTGAAAAAAAGACCATGCTAAATAATTTACGTGCCTTTCCTAAAACACATAAAAAATATCGTATTCCACAAATAGCAAAAACATATTATTTAGGTATGTTTGGTGCATTCCCAGTAGTGGTAGTGCAATCGGGAATGGGAACAGATGGACCAAGGGATGCTACAATGACAGTTATTGAGACAATCAAGACTTGGAAAATCAGTGTTGTTGTTGCTGTTGGGGTAGCCATGGGGCTAAAAAAGAAAAACTCACTGCTGTACAGACAGAGCCTACAATGTGGCAGAAGGTAAAGCCTTGGTTGTATATGACCGCC